>Ga0265293_10009412_pt1 | contig 14056 bp, 14 predicted proteins | sample Munlanlewell138R_FD_192505 | JGI IMG/M metagenome (GOLD analysis project Ga0265293, IMG submission 192505) | Leachate microbial communities from a municipal landfill in Southern Ontario, Canada - Leachate well 138R | ecosystem: Engineered > Solid waste > Landfill > Unclassified | place: Canada...
AGAATAAGGTTCCTCCCTGACCCTTATTCTCAACGGAACCCCGGCCGCCACGGCAAAACTGGGCGGGTCAACGGGAGAGAAGGGGCTGTTGACGGCGACGATACCCAAGGCTCTTCTCGATGGAAACCCCCTGGAAGTGGCGATAGAAGCTGACCTCGAACCGTCCGGAGGCGGAAAAGGGCTACCCGGGGAGGCTTTCTGGTTGGTGGTGGACGGTTCGTCCCATGCCCGGATCCCCCTGGCCGCCGGGCAATTGCCGCCCCTGCTGGAATACTTCCCCTACCAGGTGGGTAAGGGAGAAGTGACGGTCTTCGTGGGATCCCCGACGGCGAGGGGGTTGCTATCGACACTGGGCGCCATCCTTTCGGAGTCGCAAAGGGTTTCGGCGACGGAGCTCAGGTTCAACGTCAGGCCCCTGGAGGAACTGCGATGGGACAGCCTGAAAGGCGACGCCGTCATAGCGGCCCGACTGGAGGAACTATTAACCCGGGGGATCCCACTGGCAGCCCTGCGGCGAGGCCATGAGGTCGAAATAACGGGGGGCAGAAAAAATAAAACCACCCTTGACGCCGACAGGGATGCCTTTTTCCAGATTCTTCCCCGTAAGGGCGTTGGAACCGTCCTGGTCGTTGGATGGCCCGGGAATGACCTTGGCGAACCCTTTCCCGCCGAAGGCTTCCGGTTGGGGGAACTGAAAGGCGACGCCTGCCTCGTGTCGGACGGGGGGCGGATTTCGCCCCTGTATCTCTCGGTTCCCGAACCACGGGGCGGCTCCGGAGGCCGGATCCCCCTCGGCGTGGCGGCGTTGGTCCTGTCTTTGGCGCTGCTGTGGATATTTGTTTTTCTGAGCCGGGGTGGAAACCGCCGATGACGGGCCAGGAGACGTCGGTCATGGCAATACATGAAGCCTTCATGAGAATTGCCCTGGAGGAAGCCCGCAAAGGCGCCTCCATGGGCGAGGTGCCCGTAGGGGCCGTCCTGGTCCTCGACGGGTCGGTGGTGGGAAGGGGGCATAACCGGAGGGAGAGCTTGAAGGACCCGACGGCCCACGCCGAGATACTGGCCCTCAGGAGGGCCGCCGAAAGCCTTCAGAGCTGGCTTCTGGAAGGCTCAACCCTGTATTCGACCCTTGAACCCTGCCCGATGTGCGCGTCGGCCTTGGTTCAGTCCAGGGTGAAGAGCATCGTTTACGGGGCGAGGGATATCCGCTGGGGCGCCTGCGGGACGCTTTACGATATTCCTAGGGATCCCAGGCTCAACCACCGGTGCGAAGTGACCGGTGGCGTACTCGCGGAAGAATGTGCTAAAATGCTCCGGGAGTTCTTCCTGGCCCTCCGCTGACGGTGGGGAAGAAGGGTGGAGAGGTGGCCGAGTGGTCGAAGGCGGGCGACTCGAAATCGTCTAGGCGGTGATGAGCCGTCTCGTGGGTTCAAATCCCACTCTCTCCGCCATATAATAAGGGTGCGATAAAACGGAGAAGTGGCCGAGTGGTCGAAGGCGGGCGCTTGGAGAGCGTCTGGGCGGCGACGTCCCGGGGGTTCGAATCCCTCCTTCTCCGCCAGAAGCTTCAGGGCCCCGGCATCGGGGCCCTTTCTTTATAAAGCCCGGCAGGGGGAGGACAAGCCCCAATCCGCCGGTGATATACTGGACACCAGCAAACGATCCCCTGCAGGGGTTCCAGACCCGCGTGACGGAAGGTCGTAAAACCCCGCCAGGCCCGGAAGGGAGCAACGGTATACGGTCATCCGGGTGCCGCGGACAAACTGGATCCCCTGCAGGGGATCGCTTCAACCGGGAGGTCCGGTCATGGGGGAGAACGACGCTTTCCGCGGGTGCATCGAACCGGTTTTGAAATGGGAAGAAGGCGCTGAAATTGTATTGCAGCCCGTCTACCTTATCCCGGTAGAGGCGTTCCGGACTGGCCTTTTCTCACGTCCTGCCTACAGGACCCAGACGGTCGTCGTCGATGCCTCGGGGGGAAGAGCCCATATTATCCAGGGAAAGAACGCCCTCCGGGTGATGGAAGGGGAACCCGAAGGGATAAGGCTTCCCGTTAACATTTCGCTCCCGAGGGCGGTGATGATCGCCGAGGGGACAGCGGTGACCGAAGGCAGAGAAGGTTGGAGGTCCCTTACCGGGTCATGCCATGTATTGGCCAGGGAGGAGAAGGCCCTTGCCTGCTGGAAAGCCTGGATCCGTTCCGGTGACTCGCTGGTCGATTCGACCAGCGGGAAGAAGGTCTCCGTGGGGGAGATGCTCGGCCTGATGCTGCCCTAGGTGAAGCAGCCCCTCAGGATTCTTCCTCCTTTTCGCCGGAAAGGGGGGCCAGGTCGATCAGGGTGGATATGAGCCTTTCCAGTTCATCCATGTCGGGGGCGCCGGACTCGGCAAGGCACTTCCTGACGTAACCCTTGAGTATCTCTATGCAGGCGTTCTGCATGGCCTTTCTTGCGGCGGATAGCTGCAAGAGGATTTCCTGGCAGGGTTTTTCGTTAATGATCATCCTCTGTATCCCCCGAAGTTGGCCCTCGACTCTCTTGAGCCTGTTCAACATGGCTTTTTGCTGGGGAGACATGTTATCGATCCGTTCGATCAGGGACATCAATTTCCTCTCCTTTTCCCGTCGCTTTTTTTAACGATAAGTAGGTATCACGGGTATATGGTATTCCACAAGTTCTTGCAGGTCAATCGAAAACTGTGATATACTCCCCGTTGGCCCTTATCACGCACACGATTTGGACGAAAGTGGGGGTGTCCGCTTCGCCGCGGATTCCGCTTTTCGGATGACGGTCGTGGAGGGAAAACCGAAACCAGGGAGGCGGAAAATTTGGCAGTGGTAAGCATGAAGCAGCTTCTGGAGTGTGGAGTGCACTTCGGGCACCAGACAAGGCGCTGGAATCCCAAAATGAAACCCTACATATTCACCGAGAGGAACGGCGTCTACATCGTGGACCTTCAAAAGACCGTCAAGGGTCTCGAAAAGGCCTATGATTTTCTCCGAGAGGTTTCAAAAAGCGGCGGGAGCGTCCTTTTCGTAGGGACCAAAAAGCAGGCCCAGGATACCATTAAAGATGAGGCCCTCCGCTGCGGGCAGTTCTATATAAACCACCGTTGGCTCGGTGGTCTTCTTACCAACTTTCCCACGATCAAGAAAAGAGTCAACCGCATGGTGGAGCTCGGTTCCCCCGAATTTCTCGAGGGGTCGACCAAATGGACGAAAAAGGAGATCGCCGGTTTCGAAAAGGAACGGACGAAACTTGAAAAGTTCCTGATCGGGATCAAGGAAATGCGCGATATCCCCGATGCCCTTGTCGTTGTCGATCCCAAGCGGGAGGACATCGCGGTTCACGAGGCCCGCAAGCTCGGCATCCCCATAACGGGGATAGTGGACACCAACTGCGACCCCGACCTTATCGATTACCCGATACCCGGAAACGATGACGCCATCAGGGCTATCAAGCTGATCGTAGGTCTCCTTGCCTCGGCCGTGATCGAAGGACGGCAGGGTGTTGACAACCTCGTCGAAGAGATCGCCGAGGATTCCGAACCGGTTGAGGAAGGGTCCGACGATACCTCGAAAAAAGAGATCAATGAAGAACTCCAGGAGACCTTAGGCGCGGTGGAAAAAGTAATAGTCGACAAGGAACTCCTGGAGAGAAAAGGTTGGAAGGAGGCCTAACTCGCCATGGCTGTCGATGTAAATGCCGTTAAGGAATTGAGATATCGTTCCGGGGCAGGTGTCCTGGATTGCCGCAAGGCCCTGGAGGAGTGCGCAAACGACCTTGAGAAGGCCGTGGATTACCTTCGCGAGAAGGGCCTTGCCAAGGCCGCGAAGAAAGCCGACAGGCCCGCCTCCGAGGGGCGTGTTTTCAGTTACATTCACACCAACGGAAAGATAGGCACCCTGGTCGAGATCAACTGCGAGACCGATTTCGTGGCCAGGACCGATGTGTTCCAGGTGCTGGGCAAGGAGATCGCCATGCAGATTGCGGCGTCGGCGCCCTCCTACCTCTCCCCCGAGGATGTTCCCCAGGAGGACCTCGACAGGGAAAGGGAGATCTATCGCCAACAGGCCCTCGACGAGGGAAAGCCCGAACATATTCTGGACAAGATCGCCGAGGGACGTATTGCCAAGTTTTACGAGGAAAGCTGCCTGATGGAGCAGAAATATATCAGGGATCCCGAACGAAAGGTCAAGGACCTCGTGATCCAGGAAATTGCCAGGTTGGGCGAGAATATAGTCGTAAGGAGATTCGCCCGTTTTTCCATAGGAGAATAGGGCTTTCGGGGCGGGGCGCGAGACCCCGCCCTTTTTTTGCTTTTTCCCCAAGGGAGGTGCGCGCTCCATGGCTTCGTATCACAGGGTCCTCCTGAAGCTTTCCGGAGAGGTGCTGGCAGGTGATTCGACTTTCGGGCTGGACATGAAGGCCATCAGTAAAATCTGCGGCGAGATAGCTTCCCTGGCGGAAAATGGCCTGGAGATAGCCATGGTGGTGGGCGGCGGCAACATATTCCGGGGCGCCCAGTCGAGCGAGGAGTACCTGGACAGGGCGCAGGGCGATTACATGGGCATGCTCGCCACCGTGATAAACGCGCTGGCCCTTCAGAGCGTGCTTGAACGCCTCGATGTTCCCACCAGGGTCCAGACGGCCATCGAGATGAGGGAACTGGCTGAACCCTTCATCAGGAGAAAAGCCCTCCGGCATCTTGAAAAGGGAAGGATAGTCATCTTCGCGGCCGGAACGGGGTCGCCCTTCTTTTCCTCCGACACCGCCGCAGCCCTCAGGGCGGCCGAAATATCCGCCGATTGTCTATTGAAGGCCACCAAGGTCGATGGTATATATGATAGCGACCCGGCGAACAATCCCGACGCGAGGCTGCTCCCCCGGGTCACCTACGCCGAAGCGCTTCAAAAGCAATTGAAAATCATGGATGCGGCCGCCTTTTCGCTCTGCATGGAGAACCGGATTCCCATCCTGGTCGCGAACATCCTCAAGGAGGGAATGCTCCGGGATATCCTGATCCTTGGCAAACAGGCCGGTACGGTCGTCCATTTCGGAAAGGAGTGTTGAACATGGCTGATCAGGAGATCAGGAAGATGAAGGAAAAAATGGAAAAAGCGGTCGAATACCTCAAAAAGGAACTTCTGGGTATCAGGACCGGAAGGGCCCATCCGGCACTGGTGAGCGACATCAAGGTCGACTACTATGGAAATCCTACCCCCCTGTCCCAGGTGGGTTCCATTACAACGCCCGACGCGAGGCAGATCCTCATCACTCTTTGGGACAAGAACGCTGTAAAAGCGGCGGAGAAGGCCATACAGGCGTCGCCCCTGGGGATCAACCCCTCGGTGGACGGCGAGAACATCAGGCTTATCATCCCTGAATTAACCGGCGAGAGGCGGGTCGAGCTCACCAAGCTCGTCAGGAAGTGCGCCGAGGACGCCAGGATCGTCGTGAGGAATTTAAGACGGGAATCGAACGACGTCCTCAAAAAGATGGAAAAGGACGGTACTTTGAGCGAGGACTCCCTGCACGATTACCTGGAAATGAGCCAGAAGGCCACCGACGATGTCGTGAAAAGAATCGACGGGATCACCGCCGAAAAAGAAAAAGAGGTCATGGAAGACTGACAATCCTTCTTCATTATTAGTGGCGGGGGCGTCCCTGGCCAGGGGCGCCCCCCGCATTACCTGGCTTCGATCGATGCCAGGAATCTTTTAAACCTGGTCATCCCCTCGCGGATCTCAGCCTCGGAGTTGGCGTAACTGAGGCGGATATGTCCCGGGGCCAGGAAAGCCGTCCCCGGCACCGCCGCGACATATTCCCTTTCGAGAAGGGCCTCGCAAAAATCTCCGTCATTCTCCAGCACCTTCCCGCCCGAAGTTCCCCCAATGGCAGGGGCGATGTTCACGAAGACATAAAAGGCTCCCCGGGGTTCGTCGAAGGAGACCAGGGGCATCTCCCGGAGGAGTTCCATCATTATTTCGCGGCGGCGGGAGAACTCCCCCCTCATCCGGAGAGTATCCTCCCCGGCCTCTCGCAGCGCGCCCAGCGAGGCCCACTGGGCTATGGAGCAGGCGTTGGACGTGAGGTGCCCCTGGATGGCCCCGATCTTAGGCGCCAGCCACCGGGGCGCGAGGGCATAGCCTATCCTCCAGCCGGTCATGGCGAAGGCCTTGCTCACGCCGTTGATCTGGATGGTGCGGTCCATGACCTCCGGGAGCAGCGATGCTATGTTGTGGTGCTTCGAGTTTTCGTAAACGAGCCTCTCGTAGATCTCGTCAAAGATGATCCAGAGATCGTGTTCCAGGGCGATCTCCGCCATCTCGCGAAGGGTCTTTTCGTCGTAAACGGCGCCCGTGGGGTTGTTCGGCGTGTTTATGAGCATTCCCGCCGTCCGGGGTGTAATCGCCTCGGTGATCCTTGAAGCCAGGGGTATATTCCCCGTAGCGGTGGTGTCGACCACGTTGGCCCTGCCATCCAGGAGGCGAACCTGTTCTACGTAACTGACCCAGGCCGGTGAGAAAACCAGGACCTCGTCGCCGGGATCCACCAGGGAGGCCAGCGATCCGTAAATCAGGGGTTTGGCACCGGGCCCAATGATGACCTGGTCATTGGAATAGTCCAGGTCGAAGCGATCCGAGTAGTAGGAGGCCACGGCCTCGCGAAGCTCGGGAATGCCGCTGGATTGGGTGTAGTGGGTCTGTCCCTCCTGGATCGCCCTCTCGGCGTAACTCGCGGCCGCCGGGGGAGAATCGAAGTCGGGTTCGCCCGCCCCGAAGGAAATGACCGGTTTCCCCGCATTTTTAAGGGCCTTCGCCTTGTTCACCACCGCCAGGGTTGCCGATGGCTCCATCCTGGTTGCTCTTGCCGAGATCTTCATGGGATCCCATCTCCGTTCCTTTCGTGATCAGGGGCGTAAATTCACTTGGTCATTATAGACCAAGAGGGAAATAGGTGATGCCTGTATAAGTGGGAAACGGCAGAAAGGTGAATTAGTAGAATCATTGTAGGGTCGAACCTTCGATGGTAAAATCTGATCCATACCGTTTCCTGAAGCCATCACGGATTGGGGGGAAAATCATGGAAGTCAGGTTTGTCACGCGCAATCTCGACCTGCAGGACGAACTTCGGAAATATATGGAGAAAAAGCTAGAAAAACTGGAAAAATTTTTTGACCGGATCCTCGATACCCAGGTGGAGGTGAGTTCCAATCGCGGCATGAAGGTGGTTGAGATAACCGCCGACGTGAATGGCGTGATCATGAGGGGCGAGGACTACGCCTCCGATATCAGGAAGGCCTTCGACAAGTGCCTGAAGAATATCGAGCGCCAGATCAAGAAGCACAAATCCTTCCTGAAGGAAAAGGCCAGGATGAAGACCGCCGAGGTGTCCTTCGAGATCGAGGGTTTTGTCAACGAGCTCTCCGAGCCGGAGGAAAAAAGGGAAGGGATCGTGAAGACCAAGAAGTTCCCCTTCCGTCCCATGACCCCCGAGGAGGCGACCATGCAGATGGACCTCCTGGGTCATACCTTCTTTGTGTTCAGAAACGCCGATAATGGCAATGTAAACGTGGTCTACAGGAGGAAGGACGGAGGCTTCGGGCTCCTTATCCCCGAAGAGTAACCAGGCATCCCGCGGGGGAGGACGAACCCGACGGGTGGGGCCCACCGCGACCCCGCCCTTTCACTGAAACCTCCCGGTTATCCCCGGCGACGGGTGAAAGGTGAGCCCTTCTGAAAGAGGAGCCACTTGTCGCTCGCCCTGTGATCGCCCCGGATCATGCCCTTTCGTACCAGGTTTTCGCGGTTCCGGCCATCGGTCTGTCCGCGCAAGACCTGGTTGTCCTTTGGTATTCCATGGCCGTGGGGCGATGGACCCGCCCGGGGAAGGACCTCCGAGGGGTTATACTTCTGGGACGAGGATCGGGGGGGGCGGCGGCGCCCGAAGCCTGGGCCGGGAAGCGCTCCCGGAAGCATCAAAGCCCGTCTTCGTCCCGGGAGACAGCGGAGAGGTTCAAGTATAAAATGCATGAATTGTCGTTGGTCGGCGCTGTGATCGAATCCCTGGAGGAGTTGGCCAGGGAAAGGGGATGGAAGAAGGTGACCAAGGTCACCCTTAAGATCGGTCAGATGAGGCAGGTCATCCCCGAGGTGATGGTCTTTTCCTTTTCCGTGGCCACCGAGGGCACGATCATGGAGGGCTCCTCGCTGGAGATACTGGAGGTGCCCGTCACGAGCCGGTGCCTTTTTTGCGGCGAGGAATGGGATGGCCTATCCTTTATATGTCCCCGCTGCGGCAGCGATCAAATCGAGACCGCCAGCGGCATGGAGATGGACCTGGAATCGGTGGAGGTGGAAGAGTGATATGCCCAGAAGAATAGCTATACAGCGGTCGGTCATGGCCGCCGATGAAAAAATAGCCGAAAAGATCAGGAAAGATTTTTCAAAAAGGGGAGTGCTGATGCTCAACCTTATCGGTTCCCCGGGCTCCGGCAAGACGGCCCTGCTCGAAGGGACCCTGAAAGACCCGGTCTTCAGGTCGGTGGTCCTGGAAGGCGATGTGGCTACATCGAGGGACGCCGAGAGGATAGCCCGTACGGGAACCCCAGTGGTGCAGATAAACACCCGGGGTGGCTGTCACCTGGAGGCCAACCTGGTTGAAAAGGCCCTGGAGGATCTTGAAATGGAGGGCGTCGATGTCGTCTTCGTCGAAAACGTGGGGAACCTCGTATGCCCGGCGGAATTCGACCTGGGCGAGGACTACAAGGTCGCCCTTTGCAGCGTTCCGGAAGGGCCGGACAAGCCCCTCAAGTACCCTCACCTTTTCATGAAGGCCGAGGCGGTGTTGCTCACCAAGGTGGACCTTCTCGAGCACCTGGATTTCGACAGGAATCTCTTCTGGAAGGATGTAAAGGAATTGAACCCCCGGGCCGAAAGGCTGGAAGTATCGGCCCTCAGGGGAGAGGGCATGGCGGAGTGGATCTCGGTGGTGGAACGCTGGATCAGGGCGAAAAGACCATGAATCGGAATGGCGCCCCGGACCTGACCGCGTCGCTCAATGATAGCCAGGCGGAAGCCGTCCGTTACTGTTCGGGGCCGTTGTTGGTCCTTGCCGGGGCCGGCAGCGGCAAGACCCGCGTCCTAGCCCACAAGTTCGCCTGGCTGGTCTCGGAGCAGGGCCTGGATCCCCGTTCAATCATGGCCGTGACCTTTACAAACAAGGCCGCCCGGGAAATGCGGGAGAGGATCAGCAGGCTTTTGGGCGCCGATCTCGAGGGTTCTGACGTCGGGACCTTTCACTCCTGGGGCCTTCGCTTCCTTATAAGGAACTACCGTGACCTCGAAAGGATCACCGGTCGAAGGGCCACGACGGTCTATGACCGAGCCGATACCAGGTCCCTGGTGAGGTCCGTCATGAAAGAACTCAATATCGACCCCAAGAAGTACGAACCGGGTTGGATGGTGGAGCGCCTTTCCAGGGCCAAGAGCGAGGGGGATCCCCGGTACCTCACCGCGGGCGAAAGCGATTTCCCGGTAGGCCCGGTCTTTTTGAAGTACCAGGAGGGATTAGCCAGGCAGGGCGCGGTTGACTTCGAGGATCTGCTTCTTTTGCCCCTGCACCTTTTGCTTAACGATGGCCCTTTGCTTGAAAGGGAGAGGGCGCGCATCAACTGGATACTCGTGGACGAATACCAGGATGTCAACCGCCCCCAGTACCTTCTCCTGAAGACTTTATCGGCGGGACGGGACAGGATAATGGTCGTCGGCGACCCGGACCAGTCGATTTACGGCTGGCGGGGGGCCGATATGAACATGATCCTGAACTTCGAAAAAGATTTTCCCGCCGCCAGGGTCTTCGTGCTGGAGCAAAACTACCGTTCCACATCGAATATCCTTGGAGGAGCCAACGGCGTCATCAGGAACAACTTCCGCAGGAAGCCGAAAAAACTCTGGACCTCCAGGAGCGACGGGGAGAAGATCCACGTCCTCCTGGCGGATAACGAAAGGGTCGAGGCGGCCTTCATAGCCGAAGAGGTGCTGAGGCTGAAGGGGCTGGGTTTCAGGTTCGGGGACATGGCCGTGCTGTACAGGATTAACGCCATGAGCCGCCTCTACGAGGAGGTTTTTCTCCGCAACGATATCCCCTACAGGATAGTCCGTGGAACGGCCTTTTACGAGAGGCGGGAGGTCAAGGACGCCCTTTCCTTCATGCGGCTTGCCGTCAACCCCTTTGACGAGGCCGCCCTGGACAGGATAGGCAATACGCCCTCCCGGGGTTTGGGGAAAAAGTCCCTGGAGAAGTTGAAGGATTACATCCATGCTTCGGGAGAAGGGGGAATTGAATTCTGGACCAGGCTGTCCAGGAGCGGGGTCGACCTCCCCGGCAGGGCGGGAAAGGGAGCCATGGAACTCGGGGCCCATATGGTTGAGATCATCCAACGGAGCGAGGAGATCCCCTCTATCATAGAATATATTTTGGAGGGGATAGGTTACGAAGGGGAACTGGCCAGGATGGACCCCGAAGGCTGGAGGGAGAGAGTGGACAACATACGCGAACTCCTCTCGGTCACTTCCTCCGCGGAAGGGCTCGAAAGGATGCTCGCTGAGATAGCCCTGGTGACCGACCTGGACCTGGTGCCCGACGAGGCGGAATCGGTAAGCCTGATGAGCCTCCATGCCGCCAAGGGACTGGAGTTTCCCGCTGTCTTCATGGCCGGCCTCGAGGAGGCCCTGTTTCCCCATTACCGGTGCATCGATGACCCCGACGGCCTTGAAGAGGAGCGGCGGCTTTGTTACGTGGGCATGACAAGAGCCGAGGAAAGGCTTTACCTGACCGCGGCGGGGAGCAGGGTCCTTTTTGGGACGATTCAGAGGAACGGCTTCTCCAGGTTTCTCTGGGAGATACCCGAAGAATTCAAGGAAACCGGGGAAATGAGCGGGGAGGAAGCGTCCTATGCTGGTGATAGGCCTTACGGGAGACGTTGGGGCTGGTAAGTCGACCCTGTCCTTCGCCTGGGCATCCCAGGGAGCCAGGGTCATAAGCGCGGATTCGATCGTGGCCGAACTCTGGGAGAGAAAAGACCTGGCGGACCTTGCCGTGGAAAGATGGGGGACATCCATCCTCACCCCCGGGGGGACCCTGGATCATGGGGCCGTCTCCAGGGTGATCTTCGACGATGAAAAGGAGTACCGTTGGGTCTGCGGGATTATCCATCCCCTCGTCGGGGAGGAAATGGAAAGGCGAATCGATGATCTCGACGGATGGGTCGTCGCGGAGATACCCCTTTTGTTCGAAAAGGGGGTACCGGAATGGATCAACCTCACCGTTTACGTGGAGGCGCCGGAGGAGGAAAGGATTCGCCGCAATGCCGCCCGTGGGTGGGACAGGGAGGAACTCCACCGGCGGGAACGCTGGCTTCTCGAATCGAAAAGCAAGAAGGAGATGGCGGACCTCGTCATCAGGAATGACGGCACCCTGGAGGAACTGGAAGCGAGGGCCAAGGCTCTCGGGTTGCGTTTTCTCTCCCTTTCCTCGCTCGACAGGATCTGCTTCGAATCGGCCACGCCGGAGGTTTGCCGCCGCCTGTTCCGGGAATTGTCCAGGGACGAAAGGGTCATCGAGGTGGGGATGGCCACCGACGAGGATTGCGAAGTCAGGGACGCTTCCGGAGGTGATCCCGGCCTGGTAGTGACGGCCTTCGTGATGTCCGACGACCTGGAGGGAATAAGGTCCCTGGCCGAAAAGATCGGCGACGGCGGCGTAACCCTCCGTTCGCGCCCGGCGGAAGCGGGGCGGCTTCCCAAGGATGTTTTGTTGCGGGCCATGAAGGGAGAGAAGTGTTGAAGATCATCACCACCCATATCGGTGCCGATTTTGATTCCCTGGCCAGCATGGTGGCTGCCAAAAAGCTTTACCCGGGAGCCCGGGCCTGTTTCTCCGGTTCTGCGGGGAGAAATGTCAGGGAATTCCTCAAGAGGACGCCGGGAAGGTGGGAGATCCTGACGTCCAGCCAGGTCGAAATGGACAAGATCACGATGCTCATCGTCGTCGATGCGCGATCGCCCGCCCGGATCGCTTCCTTCGCCGGCATCCTCGATCGCCCGGGACTGGAGGTCCACGTCTACGACCACCATGCCGCGGTCCAGGAAGAAATTGAGGCCTCCTTTTCGCTGATCGAGCCCGTGGGGGCCACGACCACCATCCTCGTTGAGAAACTTCTAGAAAGGGAGATTCCCATCTCGCCCCAGGAAGCCACCCTTTTCGCCATGGGCATTTTCGAGGACACGGGGGCGCTCACCTTTGGCGCGACCACCGAGAAGGACTTCCGGGCCGTCCTGGAATTGAAGAACCTGGGGGCGGACATGACCGCTATCCCCGCCTATATAGAACTGTCACTGGACAGCTCCGAGAAAAGGATACTCGACAAACTTATAGAAAACGCCCGGGAGAGATACATCCACGGCGCCAAGGTGGTCCTCTCCTCCATGACGAGTTCCGCCTACGTGGAGGGCCTCTCCCTTTTCGTTCACCGCCTCAGGGACTATTTCGACGCCGACGTGGCCCTCGCCGCCGTCCAGATGGAGAAAAGGGTGTACGTCGTAGCCCGGGGCCGAGAGGAGGTCCTCAATGTGGCCGATTTTCTTTCTCCCCTCGGGGGAGGAGGGCACTCCCAGGCCGCGGCGGTGACCCTGACCGGCGTCACTCCCCAGGAGGTTCTGGCGGACCTCGAGGGAAGGCTCGAAAAATCCATCCAGCCCCTGGTGACGGTGGGCGAAGTCATGACCAGCCCCGTGATGGTTATCTCGCCGGAAAAATCGGTGGAGGACGCTTACCGATTGATGATCCGGTACGGACACTCCGCCCTTCCGGTGGCGCTCGAAGGCAAAGTAAAGGGACTCATCACCAGGAAGGACCTGGACCGCGCGAAGACTCACGGCCTTGGCGCGGCCAGGGTCGAGGATTACATGACGGAGGATCCGCTGACCATCGGCCCCGGGGCGGCCGTCGCCGAGGCGCACAGGATCATGGTTTCCCGCAACATCGGCAGGCTCATGGTGACCAAGGACGATCAATTGATGGGGATAGTCACCAGGACCGATATCCTGAGGGCCCTTTTCCCAAGGTCCCTGCCCGCCGAGACGAGGACGGTGGCCCCGGAGATGCCCTGGGTGGAGAACCTTTCGGGCTTGATGGCGTCCCTTCTCCAGGATCCGGTTTCATCCCTCCTGAGGAGGATGGGGGAGAGAGCCACCTCCATGGGGATGAGAGCCTACGTTGTCGGCGGTTTCGTCCGGGACCTGCTCCTCGGGAGGCTGAACGAGGACCTGGATATCGTCATCGAAGGGGACGCCGTGGCTTTCCTCGAATCCTGGATAAGGAACGGAGCCCGGGTAGCGATCCACCAGAGATTCCGGACAGGGACCATCGTTTTCCCCGACGGGCGAAAGGTGGACGTGGCCACCGCGAGAAGGGAGTTTTACGAATACCCCGTCGCTCAGCCCCAGGTCTCCATCGATTCGATAAAGCATGACCTTTACCGCCGGGATTTCTCGGTCAACGCCATGGCCCTGTCGATAACGGCCGGGGATTGGGGCACGCTGGTCGACTACTTCGGCGGGAGGCGTGACATCAAGGACAGGCTTTTAAGGGTCCTTCACAACCTGAGTTTCGTCGAGGATCCCACGAGGGCCATAAGGGGCATACGGCTGGAACAAAGGCTCGGTTTCCGGATCGAGGACAACACCCTCAGGCTCCTCGAAAACTGCATCAAGGGCGGTTTATTGACCCTTTTGTCAGGAGTGCGTCTCAGGAGCGAGGTGGAACCCCTTTTCCAGGAGAGCAACGTCCTGGCGCTGATCAAGAGGTTGAATTCCCTCGGGTTCTGGAGGGCCGTCTTTCCCGGGATCGTGGTCGAAAAGGGAGCCCTCAGGACGACCAGGCGGTTGGTGATCTTCAGGAAGAGGCTTTCCAGGGACATCCCCGATATGGGCGACCGGCAGTGGCTCTTCTTTTTGATGGCCCTCCTCACCGACTCGCCCGATACGGCCAGT
>Ga0265293_10009414_pt1 | contig 14055 bp, 9 predicted proteins | sample Munlanlewell138R_FD_192505 | JGI IMG/M metagenome (GOLD analysis project Ga0265293, IMG submission 192505) | Leachate microbial communities from a municipal landfill in Southern Ontario, Canada - Leachate well 138R | ecosystem: Engineered > Solid waste > Landfill > Unclassified | place: Canada...
TCACGGATGGCGAAGGGGCGCGCCAGGCTGCCGGCGAGATCGGCGGGCCGGTGGTGCTGAAAATCGTTTCGCCCGATATCACGCACAAGACCGAGGTGGGCGGCGTGGTGCTGGATGTGCGCACGCCGGATGACGCTGCGCGCGAAACCACAGAACTGCTGGCGCGCGTGGCCAAGGCCGCGCCGCAGGCAAAGCTCACCGGGGTGCTGGTATCGCCCATGTGCAAGTCGGGCGTCGAGACGATTTGCGGCGTGTTCCGCGATCCGGTTTTCGGTCCCATGGTGATGTTCGGGCTGGGCGGCATCCACGTCGAAGTCATGCGCGATGTGGCGTTCCGGATGGCGCCTTTCGGTGAGGATCAGGCGCGCGAGATGATCGCCTCGATCCGCGGTTATCCGCTGCTGCAGGGCGTGCGGGGCGCTGAGCCCAGCGACGTCGATGCGCTGGCCAAGGCGTTGAGCGCACTTTCCGTGTTTGCGGTCGAGCACCAGGACCGCGTTGCCGAAATCGACATCAATCCCCTGGTGGTATTGCCGCAAGGGGAAGGGGCCTATGCCCTGGATGCGCTGATCGTACCGCGATAAGGCGGAGGATCCGCGGGGCGCTGTCGAAGGCGCTCCCGCTTTTCCCCTCGATTTCATTATTCAAGCCCAAAAGGCTATCAGGAGACACTTTATGCAATCTACAAAATTCATGCGGGCAGCAGTCGGCGCGGTGCTGGCTCTCGGCTTCGCCGCCACGTCGTTCGCCCAGGACGCCTGGCCAACGCGTCCCATCAAGATCATCGTGCCGTTCCCGGCAGGTGGCTCGTCCGAGAAGCCGATTCGGGCGCTTGCGCCGCATCTCGAGAAAATTCTCGGCCAGTCGGTGGTCGTCGAGAACATCGGGGGCGGTGGCGGCACCCTGGGCACAGCTCGCCTGGCGCAAGAGAAGCCTGACGGTTATTCCTTTGTTATGGGAGCTGTCGGCACGCTGTGCATTGCCCCGCACCTGTACTCGAAGCTGGGTTATGACCCGTTTACCAGCTTTACGCCTGTGGCGCAGATCAGCGAGTACGCCAATGTGCTGATCGTCAATGCCAACGAGCCTTACAAAACAGTCGAAGACCTGCTCGATGCCGCTCGAAAGAATCCAGGCGCGATCGATTTCGGTTCGTCAGGCAATGGTTCATCGAATCACTTGTCGGCAGAGCTGCTGGCCAGCAAGGCGGACGTGAAATTTTCCCACGTGCCGTACCGTGGCACGGGCCCGGCGCTGACCGATCTGCTGGCGGGTCGAATCCCCTTCATGTTCGACGTGGTGAACAACCCGATGGCCTGGATCAAAGAGGGCAAGGTGCGCGCGCTGGGTGTGACGAGCACGACGCGCTGGCCGTCGCTGCCGGACGTGCCGCCGATCTCTGACACGGTGCCGGACTACGAAGTATTGGGCTGGCTTGCCATGATCGCACCTGCCGGTTTGCCGCAGCCTATCGTCGACAAGATGGGTAGCGCGCTGAAGCAGGCGCTTGAGACGCCCGAGCTTGCTGAGCAATACGAGAATTTCGGCTTTCCCGCGAAGTATGCCGATGCGAAAGCGCTCGCTACGCTGATCCGCAAGGATCACGAACTCTGGGGCCCTGTCGTCGAGGCATCCGGCGCCAAGGTCGACTGAACTGCCAACAGCCGAATAGCCGTCGCCTGACGCGTGCGCGCGCAGGCGCGCCGCGCGAGCCCTGAGGGGCCGTGCCGGCGCGGCCCGCAGCGCGGCGGGGGAATCCGACATAACGAAATTACGACATGAGGGGAACAAATGCGCACGTTCGAAAACCTGAAGGCATTGAAGGCATGTGTGGGCGAAGAGGTGGGCGTCAGCCCGTGGGTCGAGATTGATCAGGAGCGTATCGATCTGTTCGCGCGCGCTACCGGCGACCATAACTGGATCCACGTCGACCCGGAGCGCGCCGCCAACGGGCCTTTCGGCAAAACCATCGCCCATGGTTTTCTCACCTTGTCCCTGCTGCCGCTTCTCGTCAACGAAGCGCTGACGGTGAACGAGACCAAGCTGGGTCTGAATTACGGCATGAACAAGGTGCGTTTTCCGCAGCCGGTGAAAGTGGGCAGCCGCCTGCGCGGACGCATCAAGCTGCTGGCGATGGATGATGTCGAGCCCATAGAGGGCAACCCCGGCTACCAGATCACGTATCAGGTAACCATCGAGTCGGACGAGGGTGGCAAGCCCGCCTGCATCGCCGAAAATGTCCAGAGAAAGTACGGCTGACGCGCCTGCCGGCCAAACCGTGAAGCACTGTTGTCCAAGTGCTTCACGCGCATCCTCCCATTCTGCAAAGCCTTCGGCTTGCCATGCCTGACCATGGGCCAAAGCGCGGCACGGCCTGCTCGGCAGTCACATTATGCGAACAGCCGAAGGCTCTCCAATCTGTCGCAAAGAAGCTCAGGCCGTCGGCCGAGCTCTTCACCTGTCTTTGATGGCCGTGTACGCCTCGCGGCCAAGGAGTCAACATGCATGTTCTGAAAAATTCCGCGCGCAGATCGCTGCTGCGCGCGGGCGTCGCCGCCGCTACGTTTGCCGTTGCGGCGCCCCTGTGCCTGGCCGCCGCCCAACCGGCGCAAGCCGCTGGCGCGTACCCTGAAAGACCGGTAAGGCTCATCGTGCCGTTCTCTGCTGGCGGGCCCACGGACACGCTGACCCGCATGATCGCCGAAAGGCTCACGCAGGAGCTGGGGCAATCCTTCATCGTCGAGAACAAGCCGGGCGCCGGGGCTTCCATCGGCGCCGAGCTTGTCGCGCGGGCCCCGAACGATGGCTATACGCTGCTGCTGTCGACCATTCACCACTCGGTCAATGCGACGCTGCAGTCCAATCTCTCGTACAGCATCAAGGACGATTTCACGCCCATCTCGTCGCTGATCACGCTGCCTATCGTGCTTGTCGTGCGCAATGACCTGCCCGTAAAAGACGTGCAGGAGCTGATCGCGCTGGCGCGCAGCAAGCCGGGTGAGCTGACTTTCGCCTCGTCCGGCAATGGCGGTGGCACCCATCTGGGCGGCGAACTCTTTCGCCGCCATGCCAAGGTGGACATCCGGCATATCCCGTTCAACGGCAGCGCGCCGGCCATGACCGCCTTGCTCGGCGGCCATGTCGACATGATGTTCGCCGACGGGATTACGGCTCAGCCGCATATCGCTGGCGGCCGTCTGCGTCTGCTTGCCGTAGGCGGCAGCCAGCGCTCGGCGCTGTTTCCGGAAGCGCCCACCATGGCGCAGGCCGGCGTGCCAGATTACGAGATCACGACCTGGTTCGGGCTGTCGGCTCCCAAGGGCACGCCCGCCGGTGTCGTGCAGCGCTTGAACGAGACGCTGACGCGCATTCTGCAGGATCCGGCGATGCAGCAGCGCCTGCTGGCGCAGACTGCAGAGGCCTTTCCCAGCACGCCGCAGGACTATGCCACCTACTTCTCGAGTGAAGTGGCGAAATGGGCGGACGTCATCCGCGAGGCCGGCATTCAGGCAAACTGATCCGGAAACAAGGACGTTTCTCGTCGATATTTCGGCGTGCTACGCAAGAAAAAGAATATTTTTCTAAAGATACGAAAAACAGGCGCAAATACAGAAGCACTTTTCTTACGTCATTGCCTAGACTTCACGTATGCGCTTCATAAAGAAGCGCGGCGGGCCTGCCCACCGGCTGGCCCGCCAGGTTTTCGCCTGGTGGTGTTACCCCGCTACCAGGCGTGCTTACTGGCCCAAAAGGACTTCCCACGTGAATGCCATCACCGACACGGCCTTGCTGGCCGACACCGGCGCGCAATCCGCAACGCAGCAGGCGCTGCGCGACGTTGCGCTCGACGACAAGTACACCGCGCAAAGCGGCTCGGTTTACCTGAGCGGTATTCAGGCGCTGGTCCGGTTGCCCATCATCCAGCGTCTGCGCGATCAGGCCGCCGGCTTGAACACCGCCGGCTTCGTTTCCGGGTATCGCGGCTCGCCCCTGGGCGGGCTCGACGAGGCCTACTGGAAGGCGGCGTCGCATCTGGCCGCGCACCAGGTGAAGTTTCTGGCGGGCACCAACGAAGAGATGGCGGCCACCGCCGTCTGGGGCACGCAGCAACTGCACCTGATGGGCGAATCGGAATACGACGGTGTGTTCGCCCTCTGGTACGCCAAGGGCCCCGGCGTGGATCGCAGCGCCGACGCGCTCAAGCACATGAACTATGCCGGCTCTGCGCCCCACGGCGGCGTGCTGCTGGTGGCTGGCGACGACCACGGCGCCTATTCGTCGACGCTGCCCAATCAAAGCGACCACGTCTTCAGCGCGTCGATGATTCCGGTTCTGTATCCCTGTAACGTGCAGGAATACATCGAGCTTGGTCTGCACGGCTGGGCCATGTCGCGGTTCTCGGGCTGCGCGGTGGGGTTCAAGGCTCTGGCCGACACCGTCGAATCCAGCGCATCCATCGATGCCGACCCCTTCGCCGTCCAGATCCGGCTGCCTGAATCGTTTGCCATGCCCGAGGGCGGGCTGAACTGCCGCGAGTCCACCGACACGCTCGGCGTTCAGGCCCGCAAGCAGGAAGCGCTGATGCAGGACTACAAGATCTACGCGGCCATGGCGTATGCGCGCGCCAACCGGCTCAACCGGGTCGCCATCGATTCCCCGCATGCACGCCTGGGCATCGTGGCGTCGGGCAAAAGCTACCTCGATGTGCTCGACGCCCTTGCCGAACTGGGCATCGACGAGACGCTGGCCGGCAAGATCGGCATCCGCGTCTTCAAGGTATCCATGCCATGGCCGCTAGAGCCCGAAGGCATCCGCGAGTTCTCGCGTGGGCTGGACGAGATCCTGGTGGTCGAGGAAAAGCGCCAGATCGTCGAGTATCAGCTGAAGGAACAGCTTTACAACTGGCAGGAAGACGTCAGGCCTCGCGTCATCGGCAAGTTTGACGAGCGCGGCGAATGGGACACCGGCAACGAACGCGGGCGCGGCGATTGGCTGCTCAGCGCTTGCGGCGATTTTTCGGTGGCGCAGATCGCGCGGGTGATCAGCGCCCGCATCGGGCGGCTTGCGCTGCCTGACGACATCCGCGACCTGATCCAGGATCGCATGGCCTTTCTCGAGGACAAGGACGCGGTTCTGAAGCGCGCGGTGGGCACGCCGGCGCGCCCGGCGTACTTCTGTTCGGGATGTCCGCACAATAACGGCACCAAGGTGCCGTCCGGCAGCTTTGCGCTTGCCGGCATCGGCTGCCATATCATGGCAACCGCCATCTACCCAGAGTTCAATAAGCTGAGCACGCAGATGGGGGGCGAGGGGGTGCCCTGGATCGGTGCGGCGGCGTTCAGCAAAGTGCCGCACGTGTTCGCCAACCTGGGCGACGGCACGTACTTTCACTCCGGCTATCTGGCGATCCGCGCAGCGATCGCGGCAAGCCGCAAGCTGCCCGTCAACATCACCTACAAGATTCTGTACAACGACGCCGTGGCCATGACGGGTGGTCAGCCGGTAGACGGGCCGATAGGTGTTGCCGCCATCGCGAAGCAGATGCTGGCAGAGGGTGTCGAGCACGTGGCCCTGGTTACCGAGAATCGCAGCCACCACGAGGCCAGCGGTCTGCTGCCGCCCGGCCTGGCGGTGCACGATCGCGGCGAACTCGATGCCGTCCAGCGCACCTTTCGTACGTACAAGGGCGTCAGCGTCATCATCTACGATCAAACCTGCGCTGCCGAGAAGCGCCGGCGCCGCAAGAAGAAGGAAATGGTCGATCCGCCCACCCGCGCCTTCATCAACCAGGCGGTTTGCGAAGGTTGTGGCGATTGCGGCATCCAGGCCAACTGCACCTCCATCCTGCCCGCGGAAACCGACTTCGGACGCAAGCGGATGATCGATCAGTCTTCGTGCAACAAGGATTTTTCCTGCGTCAAGGGCTTTTGCCCCAGCTTCGTCACGGTCACCGGCGGCCAGCCGCGCAAGGCGGCTGCGTCGAAGGCTTCGGGCGCCTCGCACGATGCGTTGTTCGCCAGCCTGCCGCAGCCGGTGCTGCCCGATCTCGATCAGCCTTTCAACATCCTGATCACCGGCATCGGCGGCACGGGCATTCTCACGGTGGGCGCTTTGCTGGGCATGGCGGCGCACCTCGAGGGCAAGCGCATCAGCGTACTGGACATGACCGGCATGAGCCAGAAGAACGGTGCGGTCACCTCTCACGTGCGGTTTGCCCGTTCCGACGTTGCCCTGCATACGCAACGCATCGCCACCGGAGAAGCCGATCTGATCCTGGGCTGCGACATGCTGACCGCTGGCGCTGCAGACGCCATCGCCAAGGCGCGCAACGGACGCACGCGCGCCCTCGTCAATACGCATCTTCAGCCCACCGGCCATTTTGCGCGCGACCCCGACTGGCAGTATCCCGAGCAGCACGTGCGCGACCTGATCACCGATGCCGTGGGCGGCAGCGCCGACTTCGTCGACGCCACCCGGCTGGCGACCGCACTGCTTGGCGATTCCATCGGCAGCAACCTGTTCATGCTGGGGTTTGCGTACCAGCGCGGGGCCATTCCGGTGTCGGTCGACGCCATCCTGCGCGCCATCGATCTCAACGGTGTCGCGCCGGCGTTCAACAAGCAGGCGTTTAACTGGGGCCGTCTGGCCGCCGTGCGGCCCGACGAGGTCGAGGGCATTGCAAACCCGCAAAAGCCGGTGGTGGTCAATCTGCCCGAGTCGCTCAAATCGCAGGTAGACAAGCGGGCAGAGTTCCTGACGGCATGGCAGAACGGCAAGTATGCTGCGCGCTATCGCCGTCTGGTCGAGCAGGTGCGTGAAGCCGAGAAGGCGGCGGTGAAGGGCGACAGCCTGACGCGCGCGGTGGCGCGCGGCCTCTTCAAGCTGATGGCGTACAAGGACGAGTACGAGGTTGCCCGCCTGTACACAGATGGCAGCTTCCGCAAGCAGCTCGAGACGCAGTTCGAAGGCGATTACAAGCTGACCTTCCACCTGGCGCCGCCGATGCTTAGCCGCAAGGGTGCCGACGGCAAGCCGAAGAAGCGCAACTTTGGCCCGTGGATGATGACCGGCTTCAAGTTGCTGGCCAGCCTGCGCGGCCTGCGGGGCACGCCGTTCGATGTGTTCGGCTACACCGAAGAGCGTCGTATGGAACGAAGCCTGATCGCCGAGTACGAGGCGATGATCGTCCGGCTTCTGCCCCGGTTGACCGCCGAAACGCGCGACACCCTCATCGCGCTGGCCAGGCTGCCGGACGATATCCGCGGCTATGGCCACGTGAAAGACGCCAGCGTCGAGAAGGCTCGTGCGCGCCAGCACGAACTGCTGGCTCAGCTGGATGCGCCAGCGCAGAGCCCGCAACGACGCATCGCCTGAGGCATGATGGTTGTGGTTCAGGCCGCGGCGTCGAACGCCACGGCGTGCTCCATCACCAGCCTCACACCGACGTCGCTGCCTACCTCGTAGGCAAGGCGGCTGGGGCCCAAAGCCAGCAGCCGCCTTCCCGATGCAAGCTGAAGTGTGTACAGAAACTCGGCGCCACGAAACGAGCGGCTCACCACGCGCGCGCGCAAGGCGGCATCGTGGTCCAGCATCACCGAATCGGGCCGGATCAGGATCTCGACGCCGCTGGCGGCGCCATGGGGTCCGGGCGCTTCAAGCCTGCCCAGTTCGCAGTCCACGCAGTTTCCTGCCGCGCGTACGGCCGGCAGCAGCACGCCCTCGCCAATGAAGCCGGCAACGTAGCGGTCGGCAGGCCGGTGATAGAGGGCGTAGGGGGTGTCCCACTGGCACAGGCGTCCGTCGGATATGACGCCGACCTTGTCGGCGACGGCGAAGGCTTCGCGCTGGTCGTGGGTGACAAGCACGGCGGTGGCGCCGGCTCGCTTGAGAATCAGCCGCACTTCCGCCGCCAGACGCTCGCGCAGCGTGACGTCCAGGTTCGAGAACGGCTCGTCCATCAGCATCAGCCTGGGCTGCGGGGCCAGGGCCCTGGCAAGCGCCACGCGTTGCTGCTGCCCGCCAGAGAGTTCATGCGGGTAGCGTTCGGCGGCGTGCTGCAGGCCCACCAGGTCCAGCATCTCGATGACACGCGCGTTGCGGCGCACTGCGGGTTCTTTTGACAGACCAAAACCGATGTTGGCCGCGACGCTGAGGTGTGGAAAGAGCGCGTAATCCTGGAAGACGACGCCGATGCGTCTGGCCTGCGGCGCCAGCATGTGGGTGGGCGAGGCCATGAGCTCGCCGCCAACCCGAATCTCGCCTGCCCGAAGGGGCTCGAAGCCGGCGATGGCGCGCAGCACGGTGGTCTTGCCGCATCCGGAGGCGCCAAGCAGGCAGCCGATTTCGCCTTCAGCCAGCTCGGCGCTGAGGTTCTGCACGACGGGTGTGGCGCCGTAGGCAACCGAAATGGAGTCCAGATTCAACATGATTGACGTTGCGAAAAGTCTCTAGTGCCTGTTAAGCGTGCTGTCGCTGTGGCGTATGAGCAATACCAGCGGCAGAAGCCCGACGACCACGATGAACAGCGCCGGCAGCGCAGCCCGCTCCCACATCGATTCCGACGTGAGCTGGAAGATCCGCACCGCCAGCGTATCCCAGCCAAAGCTGCGGGTCATGAGCGTGATCGGCATTTCCTTGAGAACGTCCACGAATACCAACAGAAAGGCGGCGAACAGGCCAGGGCGCACCAGAGGTACATAAAGCCGCCATACCGTCTGCCGCGTGTTCAGGCCCAGCGAGCGCGACGCATCGTCCTGGCTGCGCGTGACGCGATGGATGGCGCTGTCGGTGGCCTGAAACGCCACGGCAAGAAAGCGGACCGTCAGCGCGAGCAGCATCGCGGCCAGCGTCCCCTTCAGTACCGGCACACTGGAAAATCCCAGGCTCTGGGCGATCGCGTGCAGATGATTGTCCAGCCACGCAATGGGGATGAACACCCCCACGGCAAGCACGGATCCCGGGACAGCATAGCCCAGGATCGAAAGCCGGGTCAGCCAGCGGGTGGTGGTGTCGTTGTGCTGGCGTTTCACCCACGCCAGGATCAGGGCAAGTATGGTCGTCGCCACGCCCGCAAAAAGAGCCAGGCGGATCGAGTTCCAGGCGAAGCCCAGATAGCGGGGGTCGACGCCTTCACGCCAGTGCTGAAGCGACCAGATCACCAACTGGATGACCGGGATGAGGAAGGCGCCGGCGAACACGGCGGCGCAGACGCCAAAAGCCAGCCAGCGTGCGGAACCCGTCAGGCGCAGGCGCGGGCTATTGCCATACGCCACCTGGTACTGGCGTCGGCCGCGCAGGCGTTGTTCTAACGCTGCCAGCAGCAGTACGAAGAGAATCAGCAGCGAAGCCAGCTGGGCGGCCGCCGGCAGGTTGAACAGGCCGAACCACGATTTGTAGATCGACATGGTGAACGTGTCGTAGTTGAACACGGCCACCGCGCCGAAATCCGCCAGCGTCTCCATCATGGCCAGCGTCAGCCCGCCGATGATCCAGGGGCGAGCCATGGGTACGGCCACACGAAAGAAGGCACGCGTGCGCGACATGCCCAGCGTCTGCGCGGCCTCCATGGCGCGCTGGCCCTGCGTGCGAAAGGCGTTGCGGGCCAGCAGGTAGACATAGGGGTAGAACGCCATCGTCAGCACCACGCTGACGGCCCAGGTGCTGCTGCGCACGTTGGGGAAAAACGCGCTCTGGCCGAACCACTCGCGCGCCAGCGTCTGCAGCGGCCCGGAAAAATCGAAGATGCCCACGTGCACGAAAGCCAGCACGTAGGCGGGGATGGCCAGGGGCAGCATCAGCGCCCACGAGAAGAATCGGCGACCGGGGAAGTCGCAGATGGCGGTGAGCCAAGCCAGCGAGACGCCCACCACCAGCACGCCCGCGGCGACCAGAACCATGAGCACCCCGGTATTCACCAGGATCCGCGGCAGTACATACTGCCGCAGATGGCTCCAGACCTCGGGTTGCGGGGACAGAAAATAGCCCACCACCACTGCCAGCGGAATGAACGTCAGCAGGGCGATGGGCAGGACATACAGGGTGCCGCGAGAAAAGCGATTAACGGTAGCCGACACGATCCAGCAGCAGAATGGCCTCGGGTTGCAGGCGGCCTACGTCGGCCGCGTTGGTGGTGTCGGGCGTGAAGTCCGAGCCCCAGGCCTGAACGATCGGGTCTGCCTTCACCTTGGCGTTCACCGGGCTCTCGAACGTGCCGTGGGTGTAGCCGCTTTGCGCATGCTCGGAGGACAGCCACTCGAGGAACTTGAGCGCGCCTTCGGGGTTCTTGGCATGGGTGGTGATGCCGCCGCCGGACAGGTTGACGTGTACGCCGCCTTCGCCCTTGCCCTGGTTGGCCCAGAACAGCGAAACCTTGTCCTTGAAGCCGGGGTCTTTGTTGATCAGGCGACCATAGTAGTAGGTGTTGGCGATGCCCACCGAGCATTGCCCGGCGGCGATCGCCTCAAGCAGGCGGGCGTCGCTGGTGAAAACGTCGGTTGCCAGATTGTTGACCCAGCCCTTGACGATGGCCTCGGTCTTCTCGGTACCGTGACGCGCGAGCAGCATGGCGGTCAACGACTGAGTGTAGGTCTGCTTGCCGGTGCGCAGGCACAACTGGCCTTTCCACTTGGGATCGGCCAGATCCTCGTAGGTGGAAAGCTGCTCGGCCTTGACCTTGGCGGGGTCGAAGAAGATCGTGCGTTCGCGACGCGACAGGCCATACCAGCTGCCGTCGGGGGCACGCATGGTCTCGGGGATGTTGGCTTCGAGGATGGTCGAATCGCTCTTGCGCAGCACGCCGCGATCGGCGGCGCGCCACAGGTTGCCGACGTCGACCGTGATCAGCAGGTCGGCGGGTGTGCTGGCGCCTTCGGCGGCAAGACGCTCGATGAGGGCGTTGCCGTTGTCGGTCAGCATCCGGATTTCGACGCCAGTTTCCTTCGTGTACTGGTCGAGGATCGGCTTGATCAACTGCTCGATGCGAGAGGAGTAAATGGTGACAGACTCGGTCGCTGCATGCGCGACCGTACCGATAGTGGCGCAAGCCGTAACGACAGACGCGACAAGCGTTCGAAGTGAGAGCACGGTCATCCTCCAGGTAGCGGATAGAATAGTGGGTCGTTGGGGTGGGTATTGTAACGGAATGAGAACGATTATCCGAGGCATTCGGATACTCCGTCCAAACAAAGCGTTCATGCAGGGCGGCGTCGCGAGACATCATTCTGCAATGAGTAGGTCATATACTTGCCGTGAGGCAATCCGGGGATGGCTCCGGATCGAAGGAGTTGGCATGTTCGAACACACACACAAGCAATTCGACGCCGAACTGGAGAGCGTTCGTTCGCGTTTTCTCCAGATGGGCGGGTTGGTAGAAGCACAGATCACCAGCGCCATCGACGGGCTTGCCAATGGCGATATGGAATTGCTTGACCGCGTGATTGCGCGCGAGGCCGAAGTCAACCGGCACGAAACCGAGCTCGACGAGGCTATCGGCCGCATCCTGGCGTTGCGTCAGCCAGCCGCAGTCGACTTGCGCATGATGATTACGCTGACCAAGATGATCACCGACATGGAGCGTGCCGGCGACGAAGCCGAGAAAATCGCGCGCATGGCCAAGATGATTCATGAGGCAGGCCGTCGGCATATGCCGCCCGTAGAGCTGTGGCACATGGCGGGTTACGTGACGACCATGATGCGGCAGATGCTGGACGCCTTCGCGCGCATCGATGCGCAGGTGGCGGCCCAGGTCGTGCGCCAGGACAAGAGCGTGGACGTCGAGTGGCAGGCTGCCATCCGCCACCTGATCACCTACATGATCGAAGATCCGCGCACGATTTCGCGCTCGATCGAACTGCTTTTCATCGCCAAGGCGCTCGAGCGCATCGGCGACCACGCCAAGAACATGTCCGAGCAGATCGTGTATCTGATCAAGGGCAAGGACGTGCGCCACACCGGCGTCGACAACGTCGAGAGGCAGGCCGCGTCGGAAGAGTGATTGGCGGCGTGCCGCGGGTGCCGCGGCGCAGCACGAACGTGGCGCCGGCTTCGGCGCAGAAAAAAGCCAGGCCGCATATGCCTGGCTTTTTTCATGGGGAGCCCGGCGGCGCCGGGCTGTGGCTTACGCCGAAGGCGGCACGAAGCCCTGGGCTTCGACGTCTATGTCTTCGAACAGATAGCGTTCCATCTGCTGCGCCAGATACTTGCGCGCCCTCGCGTCGGCCAGGTTCAGGCGGTTTTCATTGACCAGCCGCGTCTGCACGCCGATCCATTCCTGCCAGGCTTGCTTCGAGATGCTTTGGTAGATGCGCTTGCCGAGTTCGCCGGGGTAGGGGGCATAGTCGAGACCCTCGGCTTCACGCTTGAGTTTGACGCATTGAACAGTACGAGCCATGACAATCCTGCCAGATAATTGCGATGCCCGGCATTGTAATGGACGGACCGGCGGATAAGGGGTTATCCCGCGCTGCGTGCGCGGGAATCCGCTGGGCGCGACAGTCTTTGTAGTTATGTCGCCGACGCGTCCGCCAGCTGTGCGCCGTACTGCCCGCGCAGGGCCTTCTTGTCGAGCTTGCCCAGGCCGGTCACCGGCAGCTCGTCGGCAAACAGCACTTTCTTGGGCGCATAGACCGCCCCCTTGTGCTGTCTCACCAGCTCGATCAGCTCTTCGGCATCCACGCTGGCGCCCGCGCGCAGCACCACCACGGCGGTGACGGCCTCGCCCCATTTGCTGTCCGGGACGCCGATGACGGCCGAGTTGGCCACGGACGGATGCCGGGCAAGGGTATCTTCGATCTCTCTGGGGAATACGTTGAATCCGCCGGTGATGATCATATCTTTCGAGCGGTCGACGATGTATAGATATCCGTCGGCGTCGCGGCGCGCCAGGTCGCCCGTGTGCAGCCAGCCGGATTCGAAGGTTCTGGCGGTTTCTTCGGGCTTCTTCAGGTAGCCAGACATGACGAGCGGGCCGCGTACGCAGATTTCGCCCACCTCGCCGTCGGCCACTTCGTTGCCGTCGGCGTCAAGCAGGCGCACCAGGTTGCCCACAATGGGTGTGCCGCACGAAGCCAGCCTGTGCGGGTAATTCTGCGGGTCGTGCTCGTGCTGGCGCAGCACAGTAACAGTCATCGGCGCTTCGGACTGACCGTAAAGCTGCATGAACACGGGGCCCAGTCGCTTCATGCCTTCGATGAGCCGGGCCGGCGCCATGGGCGCAGCGCCGTACAGAACCTGCTTCAGGCTGTCTAGCCGGGCGGTGGCGGTGCGCGAGTGATCCAGCAGCATGTACAGCATCGTCGGCACAAGAAACGTGCCGGTGATCCGATGTTTTTCGACCAGGTCGATGAAGGTGTCGGCCGAGAAACCATGGTGCATGTGGAAGGTGCCCGAGCGCAACAGCACCGGCAGAATGACGGTGCCGGCCGCATGCGTGATCGGCGTCATCGCCAGAAACCGCGTTTCCTGTGGCCAGTCCCAGTCGGCAAGCTCCATCATCACCATGGTCACCTGCACGCGGTGCGTGTGCATGACACCCTTGGGTTTGCCGGTGGTTCCCCCGGTGTACAGCAGCACGCAGACGTCTTCTGCGCTGGCGCGGGCGCGCAAAGGCACGCCCGGCAGCGTCGCCGCCGAGGCGAACACATCTTCGTAGGCGCCGCCCGGCGTGATCGCGTACACCTCTTGCAGGCCCGGCAGCCGTTCACGCAGCGCGGCCGCGCGCGCACCGAACTTCTCGGTGTCCACGAACAGCGCGCGCACCTCGGCGTCCTCCAGCATGTAGGCATGATCGTCCTCGGACGCCGTGGGGTTCACCCACAGCACCTGCAGGCCCATCAAATAGCTGGCAGCCGTGACCATAAAGGCGCGCGGCCGGTTGGCCGACAGCGTGGCGATGGTGTCGCCCTTTTTCAGGCCGCGCTGCTCAAGCAGCTGGATCAGGCGGCTGACGTCCTGCCCCAGCTGCCGATAGGTGACGGTGTCGTCGCCGTGAACGAATGCCAGGCGATCACCACCGCGCTGAATGGCGGTGATGATGAGTTCGCCCATGCTGCAACCTTC
>Ga0265293_10009415_pt1 | contig 14054 bp, 16 predicted proteins | sample Munlanlewell138R_FD_192505 | JGI IMG/M metagenome (GOLD analysis project Ga0265293, IMG submission 192505) | Leachate microbial communities from a municipal landfill in Southern Ontario, Canada - Leachate well 138R | ecosystem: Engineered > Solid waste > Landfill > Unclassified | place: Canada...
GGTAAAATTTTTAAAGGTCGGGTAACCGATCTTTTTTGCATATTAAAGTAAAGATAGCACAATATAACAGTGTGGCTGCAAGTGGGCTTGTAAAAACTCTTAAAAGAAAAAGGTGAATTTAAATGAGTCCTAAAACTATCGGCATACCCAGGGCTTTATTTTATTATTACTTGTTCCCCCTATGGAATTGTTTTTTTACGGAGCTTGGTTTCAAGGTTAAGCTTTCCAGAAAAACAGATAAAACGTTGGTGGATTTAGGAGTGCAAAAGGCAGTTGATGAACTATGTTACCCAGTAAAAATTTATTATGGACATTTAGCCAGTTTAGTAGGGGAAGTAGATTATATATTTTTACCGCGATTAATCAGTATTGAAAAAGGCAATTATATTTGTCCTAAATTTATGGGACTTCCCGATATGATAAAGGCCAATTTCATAAACTTGCCTGAAATCATTGACGAAAAATTTGATTTTAAAAGTACCGGGAGGGGATTAACCGATAGTCTGAAATCCATAGGCCAAAAGCTCGGCATAGAAGCCGCAAAAACTAAAAGGGCATTAAAAAAAGCGCAAGTAATTCAAAATAAATACGAAGAAGAATTACAAAAAGGTTTTACGCCGGTTGAATTGTTGGAAGGCTATAAAAAAAATATCCCAGCGGGAAAAGAAATAATGACAATAGGTTTGGTGGGACATGGCTATAATATTTACGATTCCTATGCCAGCCAAAACATTATTAAAAAACTTGAGGATATGTATGTCAGGGTAGTCACTCCCGAGATGGTTGATAAAAAAATCTTAGAAGCCGTTAATAAGTCCCAGCCAAAACAAATGTATTGGTCCCTCGGAAAAAAGTCCCTAGGTTGTTCATTGTATGTCAAGGAAAACAAGCAGATTACCGGGCTGATTTATTTAAGCTCCTTTGGTTGCGGACCGGATTCTATGTTGGCGGAATTGGTTGAAAAAAGGTTTAGAAGGAATGGGCAAAAGCCCTTTTTAAACATCGTCATAGATGAGCACACAGGTGAGGCGGGTTTACAAACAAGGCTGGAGGCTTTTATTGATATGATTGCCAGGAGGGAAGTTATTTGATACTCACAGTACCCCATATGGGCCCCATAACAATGACCGCACAAACATTGTTGGAAGGTATAGGACAGAGGGTAATTTTGCCCCCACCTTGCACTAAAAAAACTTTATCCCTAGGTAGTCAGTATTCTCCTGAATTTGCTTGTTTACCTTTAAAAATAAACATTGGCAATTTAATTGAAGCCTACGAATTAGGTGCAGATACTGCTCTAATGGTGGGAGGAATTGGACCATGTAGAATAGGTTATTATGGATATGTACAACAGGATATTTTAAATGAGATAGGCATTGATATGGAAATTATCATACTTGAGCCCCCTTTTTCCCATCCAAAGGATTTTTGGCTCAAAATCCAAAGGTTGCGTAAGGTTTCCTGGAAAAAAACTTTAAAAGCCATTTATTTAGCTTGGCTTAAAACCAGGATGTTAGACCTACTGGAAGCTAGGGCTTTAATTTTACGTCCCTTGGAATTAAATAGAGGGGCAATGGATTACTTGCTGGATTCGGCAAAAAACGAATTAAAATTGACGGGTAGGCCAGATTTAATTAAACAGATTAAAAAGATTTACTTAAAAAGGATGTCGGAAGCAGCATCAAAACCAACGCCTCCTTCGCTAATAAAGATTGCTATAGTTGGGGAAATTTATACCGTACTTGAGCCTTTTGCCAACCAAAATATAGAACACCATTTAAATTATTTAGGAGTCCAAATTGTTCGTTGTCTATATCTGAGCAGTTGGGTTAATGAACACTTGTTAGGCGGCTTGTTAAAAATTGAGGGAACCAAAAATACTGCTGATTTTGCGAAACCTTTTCTGAATTCATTTGTAGGAGGTCATGGTAGGGAAACAGTTGGGAGCACTGTGCAATTTGCCTCGGCAGGAGTGGATGGAATAATTCAAGTTGCCCCACTGACCTGCATGCCGGAAATTGTGGCCCATTCTATATTGCCTAAGGTCTCAAATGAGTATCAAGTACCCATTTTAACCCTATATGTGGATGAACAAACGGGTGAGGCCGGCTTAATTACGCGATTAGAAGCTTTTGTGGATATGATCAGGCAGAAAAAAAGGAGAATGATTGTAAATAATGGTTAAGGCTTATTTAGGATTAGATGTAGGTTCTGTTAGTACTAACTTAGTTTTAATTGATGAAGCAGGAAATTTAAAAGACAAAATATATCTTAGAACCAAGGGTCAACCAATATTGGCAATCCAGACGGGTTTAAAAGAGTTTTATCAAAAATGGGGAAAAGCTGTTAGCATTCTTGGTGCAGGTACAACCGGCAGCGCCAGGCAATTAGCATCGATTTTGATTGGTGCGGATGTTGTGAAAAACGAAATTACCGCTCATGCCGTAGCTGCATCAAGCTTAATTAAAGGGGTCCGGACTGTAATTGAAATTGGCGGGCAAGATTCGAAGTTGATTATTTTGAGAGATGGTGTTGTGGTTGATTTTTCCATGAATACCGTTTGTGCCGCCGGAACTGGTTCGTTTCTGGATCAACAAGCCGGTCGCCTAGGCCTACCTATTGAAGAATTTGGTGCCTTAGCGCTCAAGGCAAAGAGTCCGGTTAGAATAGCCGGTCGCTGTACAGTCTTCGCAGAATCCGATATGATTCATAAACAACAAGCGGGTTATAGTCTGGAAGAAATAATTGCCGGCCTTTCTGAAGCATTGGTGCGGAACTTTTTAAGTAATTTAGGGCGGGGAAAAGAAATTCTTGCTCCAATAGTATTTCAAGGGGGAGTTGCTGCAAATTCCGGTATCAAAGAGGCGTTTAAAAAGGCTTTAAACACCGAAATGATTATCCCAAAATATTATAATGTTATGGGCGCAATCGGCATGGCTATTTTGGCTAAAGAAGAAGCTGAACGCGGAAAACGCACTGCTTTTAAAGGATTTGAAGGAGTTAACAAATGCTTTTTCCAAACAGGCTTTGAATGTCAAGACTGTCCAAATAATTGTGAAATAATACAAATCATTGAAGGTGAAAATATTGTTGCCCACTGGGGGGATAGATGCGGCAAATGGTCTGCTAAAAAAAATAAAATAGCCAGAGAAACAGGAGCGTAATTTTATATTTTGACAACGATTTTACTATATGTTAATCTAATTTCACGGAGAATACTTGCAGTTTGTCAAAATTTGCTTAGTAACAAACCACCGACTGGGGTAGCCCTCAGTCTTTTTTAATAAACATAAAGAGGAGGGACAAAAAAGTGAAATTGCATGGAACGGCTAAAGTTAATAGTAAAGGAAATTTAGAAATTGGGGGAATAGATGTTACTGATTTAGTTAAAGAATTTGGAACACCGCTTATAATATTAGATGAAACCCTAATAAGAAACAATTGTCAGCGGTTTAGCAACACTTTAGCAACAGAATATAAAAATTTTCAATTAGTCTACGCCAGTAAGGCCCTCAGCACTCCTGCGATTTACAGGATTATTCAGGAAGAAGGTTTCGGGATTGATATTGTCTCGGGGGGTGAATTATTTACGGCATTGGCGAGTGGCTTTCCTAGTGAAAAAATATTTTTTCATGGAAATAACAAAAGTAGCGCGGAGCTTGAGATGGCGTTGGATAATCAAGTTGGACGCTTTGTAGTTGATAACGATTATGAATTGATTTTACTAAATAAGCTGGCTGTTAAAAAAGGGCTAAGGCCAAAAATATTATTACGTGTTTCGCCGGGTATTGAAGCTGTTACCCATAAATATATTCAAACTGGTCAGGTTGATTCCAAGTTTGGATTTGTCCTGCCTAATGGGCAGGCTATAAAAGCCGTAAAAAGTTTAGCAAATTACCCGTACCTAGACTTTAAAGGCATACATTGTCACATAGGTTCTCAGATATTTGATGCAACTTTTTATGTTGAAGCCACGAAAATTTTGCTGGCTTTTTTGGAAGAGGTTAAAGAGGAAACAGGTATAATTTGCCAAGAGTTGAATCTAGGCGGAGGCATGGGGATTTATTATACGAAAGAAGATAATCCTTTTGCAATTGAGGATTTATTAAAAAAGATCCCTTTGATGTTAATGGAGTATTCAAAGAACAAAAACTACCCATTGCCGAAATTAATCATGGAGCCGGGTCGGGCAATTGTAGGCAACGCCGGAACTACTTTATATACCATAGGTTCCATTAAGGAAATTCCCGGAGTTAGAAAGTACGTTGCTATTGACGGGGGCATGTCGGATAATATTAGGCCAAGCTTGTATCAGGCAAAATATGAAGCTACTATTGCCAACAAAATGAAACTCAAAAACGATGAGTTAGTTTCCATTGCCGGTAAATGCTGTGAAAGCGGGGATGTTCTAATTTGGGATTTAATGCTTCAAAAAGCGGAACACAATGACATTTTAGCTGTATTTTCTACTGGTGCCTATAGTTATTCTATGTCAAACAATTATAACTCTCTCCCTCGTCCGGCCGTAATAATTGTGCAAAACGGCGAAGCAGATTTAATTATAAAGAGGGAATCCTATGAACAAATGCTACAAAATCATTGTCTTCCGCCCAGACTTCAAAATTAGATAAGTTAAGAGCCGGATCTGTTTTGTTATAGTTTTTTTTAGCCAGGTTGTGACTTTTATCTAAATTATGCTTTTAAAACAGATACAACAGATGGTTGATGGATAAGCAAAATTCATGTTATAATCAATAGAATTTAGCGGTTATTATGTTCGCTTTTTGATTGGAGGAAGTATTATTGCTGGGCTTTAATTTGCAAGGACTTGTTACTTTGATTCCGGCTATCTTGGTAGCCATCACTTTTCACGAATATGCCCATGGCAAAGTTGCCGCTTTGTTAGGGGATCCCACACCTGCACAGCATGGCAGATTAACCTTAAACCCGTTAGCACATTTGGACCCAATAGGCACCTTAATGCTATTGGTAGCCCGTTTTGGCTGGGCTAAACCGGTTCCTGTTAACCCCTATTACTTTAGAGGGGATCGTCGTAGGGGAATGCTGTTAGTAGGTTTAGCGGGACCAGCGATGAATTTGGTATTGGCTTATTTGGCTGCAGTTGCCTTGAAAATAACTTGGGGAATTAACTTGTATTTGCAGGGTTTTTTTCAAGATTTGCTTTGGATTAACATTGCTTTGGCGGTTTTTAATTTAATCCCCATTCCTCCGCTGGATGGTTCCAAAATATTAGCAAACATTTTACCAAGTAGGTTTACGGGTCTTTTTATGCAATTGGAAAGCTACGGTACCATCATATTGCTCTTGTTGTTGGTAACAGGTCTTCTTGGCAGGATACTTTTACCTGCTGTTTATTTTGTTCTAACAATGATTGCTTTTCTTGCTGGTATATAAAATTTTTGACAGGGAAGGAAGAGCCGAATGAGTAAAGGTAGAATATTTAGCGGCATGCGTCCTACGGGAAAATTACATATTGGTCATTTAAGTGTTTTAGAAAACTGGGTACGATTGCAACAAGACTATGAATGTTACTTTGGCATTGTTGATTTACATGCTTTGACTACTGCCTTTGATAGCACTTCTGAGTTGCCGGGACATGTACTGGAAATGGCTTTGGATTGGCTCAGTACGGGTTTGGATGCAGAAAAAAGTCCCGTTTTTGTTCAATCACAGGTTAAACAGCATGGTGAATTGCATTTATTATTTTCTATGATCACCCCTTTACCTTGGCTGGAAAGGGTTCCTACTTTTAAGGACCAAATTCAGCAGCTTAAAAGTCAGGGTAAGGATGTGGCTACTTATGGCTTTTTAGGGTATCCACTTTTACAGGCGGCGGATATCTTGGTTTACAGAGCCAATGTCGTTCCCGTAGGAGCAGATCAACTGCCCCATTTAGAATTATGTAGGGAAATTGCCAGGAGGTTCAACTTCCTTTATCAGACTGATTTTTTCCCGGAACCAAGGGCTGAACTGGCAAAAACGGAGGTTTTGCCGGGGACCGATGGAAGAAAAATGTCTAAAAGTTACGGTAATGAAATAGCTATCAGTGCTGATAGCAAAGAGGTGGAGTTTAAGGTCAGGCAAATGATTACTGATCCTGCTAGAATCAGGAAGGATGATCCCGGACACCCCGAAGTTTGTGTAGTTTACAGCTATCACAAATTTTACTCACCGGGTGAGGCGGAGGATGTCGCTTACAGTTGTAGACAAGGGCAAATCGGTTGTGTTGCCTGCAAAAAGAAATTGGTCGTAAAATTAGAAGAGGTGCTGGAACCCATACGAGAAAAAAGGGCTTCCTTTGAAAAAAGGCCGGGTTGGGTTAAAGAGTTATTAAAAGAAGGGCAATTAAGGGCTGCAAATAAAGCGGAGGAAACCATGTGTGAAGTTAGAAAAATCCTTAATATAAGCTATTAAAAATGCTATTAAAGCAGCAATATTTGTACTGCACTGTGCAAATAGCTTAAATATAAAGGCGGTAGGATATTTTGGACTATCAAATCAGACTGGAAAGTTTTGAAGGCCCTTTTGATTTACTGCTACACTTAATAGAAAAACAGGAATTGGACATTTATGATATCCCTATTGGGCAAATTACCGATCAGTATCTAGATTATTTGTGGGCTATGGATCAACTCGACTTAACGATTGCCGGTGATTTTTTGGTAATGGGGGCCACCTTGTTATCTATAAAAGCCAAGATGCTCCTGCCCAAACCTCCGATTCAAACGATGGAAGACGAAATGGAAGATCCGAGGGAAGAATTGGTAATCCGTTTGCTGGAGTACCAAAAATTTAAAGCGATAATTGAAGAATTACAGATCAGGGAAATGCAGCAACGGGAGGTTTATGAACACCCTTTTAATGTAGAAAATTTTCTTAGCGGAATAAAGCCTCCAAATCCCTTAAGGGGCATTGGGGCAGCTGATCTAACGGCAATTTATCAGGAAATGCTGGAGGTACTGACCAAGGTTGAACCCATCCACGAATTATATACGGAAGAGTACACGGTAGCAACACAAATGGAACTTATCGGGAAACTATTATCCTCTAAGGTTGAGGGGCTGTTTTTTTTTGAATTACTGTCCGAAAATCTTAACATAACTTCTATTATAACAACATTTCTCGCCCTTCTTGAATTAATTCGTTTAAGTAAAGTTGAGGTATACCAAGAAAAACCTTTTGGCTCAATACGCGTTTTATGGGCTGACAATAAACTTTAAAGGGGGAGATAGCCATGCTATTTGCTGAAAAGCCGAAGGCAATTTTAGAATGTTTATTATTTGCAACAGCCATGCCCCTTTCCATAGATGAAATTGCTTCTGTGCTGGAGTTAAGCCTTGAAGAAGCCGAGGAATTATTGTTTCAACTTATGCGGGAATACAATGACAGTGATAGGGGGTTGCAAATAACTTTATTGGCGGAAGGTTACCAAATGGGTACGAAACCTCAATATGCACCCTATCTGGAGAAAATTTGTCGTCCCAGGAGCAACCCCCTTTCAAAACCAGCTTTAGAAACACTTGCCATCATTGCTTATAGACAGCCAATTACAAGAACAGAAATTGAAGCAATCCGGGGTGTAAGAGTAGAGCATTTACTTTCAACCTTAATTGAGAGAGACTTAATAAAAGAAATTGGCAGAAAGGAAGGGCCGGGCAGACCTATTTTATATGGAACTACATCTGAATTCTTGATTTATTTAGGCTTGAAAAGCCTTGAGGATCTGCCCCCCTTGGATAAACAACAAGATGGAATTAGGTAAAGGAGTCAAAATATGGCTCCTTTACTATTTTTTTAGTATTTAAAACCATGAACGGGGTAAATTAAATGGAAGAAACAAGGTAAAGGAAAGTAATGGTTTTTATGTGGATAACTTTGGCTACACTAATATTGGCGGCGGTTTTAATTTTGATGGTTAAAACTATGGTGATGGAAATTGAATTTTTTTTTAAAAAAGAGGATAATTGTGTTCAATTTCTGTTTAAGTTTATTTTGGATAACTATTTGCCGTTCAAACAGGGAAAGCCATTAATTATAAAAAAAAATTTCGCTTTAGAATTACCCTTTCAATTTAGCAAAATGAGGTCTGTTCACCCTTTAAAATTAATAAGGCTAATAATTAGATCACTGCCTGATTACTCCAAGGAGGCAAAGGATATACTAAAATTCATTAAAATCAGGGAGTTGATGTGGGTAACAACTATTGGTTTTGCCAACCCCGGTTTAACCGGTATTTCCACCGGTGCTTTATGGTATCTCAAATATTTATTTTATCGCAAATTATTAACTCATACCAGCTTTAGAAATTTCAAGCCCCGGCTTGATGTAATTCCGAATTTTGAGGAGCAGGTCTTTAGCTTGGAATTTCATTGCATATTTAGTTTTAGGGTTGGTCATATTATAATTATAATTGGGCGAACTAGCTGGCATATATTTCGTCATGTAATAAGAAGGTGAGATTTTGGTAAATCATCCGATTGAAGCATTAATGCGTACTGCAATGGAAAGTATCAAAGAAATGATTGATGTTAATACGATTGTAGGTGAACCCGTTGAAACCCAAGATGGTAGTGTTATAATTCCTGTTACAAAAGTACTTTGCGGCTTTGCTGCAGGAGGCGGCGAATACCCTTTGACGGAAAAACAAAGGGGCCAGGATAATTCCCAAAAAGAAAACAGATTGCCTTTTGGTGGGGGCAGTGGTGCCGGGGTTTCTGTCCAGCCGATAGGCTTTTTAGTGGTGGGAAACGGTGAAATTAGGCTCTTACCGGTCGATGGAAATACAGTTATTGACCGCTTAATTGATTTAACACCCAAAATTTTAGCTTATATTCAGGAGGCATTGATAAATAGAGATGAAGGTGGTAAAGAAGGGGATTCTATTTTGGAAAGCAGCTAAAAAAATAGCTTTGATGCCCTTTTACCAGCAAGCAAGACTAAAGAGTAGTAGCTGAAAGCTGTTTAGTGTCTTTAAAGTTTATAAAAACAGTAGTTTTGATCACCCCTGTTCTAGAATGCTCTGTGATTTCATAAAACTGGTAATAAGTGGGGTGGTTTGATGGTAAATCTTGTCTGGCTCTTGCTGCTGGCATCGGGAATAGTGGTGGCCGGGATAAATGGAAATATAGAGGCTGTTACAACCGCAGCATTGTCATCTGCGGAAAGAGCAGTATTTATTGCCTTTGAATTAATAGGTTTAATGTCATTGTGGCTTGGTTTATTGAAAATAGCAGAGGCTGCCGGTTTGGTTAGGTGGTTAGCACGAATAATGACACCATTTACTAATTTTTTATTTCCCAGTATCCCCAAGGACCACCCGGTTATTGGAGCTATTGTAATGAACTTAAGTGCTAATATTTTAGGTTTGGGTAATGCCGCAACACCTTTTGGTCTTAAAACCATGCAAGGTTTGCAAGAGCTTAATACCCGTCCCAATGAAGCCACTGATGCGATGTGCACCTTCCTCGCATTAAACACTTCCTGTATTACCGTTATTCCGGCAACAATAATAGGTATTAGGGCCGCAGCAGGTTCTAGAAGCCCAACCGAGATAGTAGGTACAACAATTTTTGCCACATCCGTAGCCATGGTTGTGGCAATTATAGTTGACAGAATTTTTCGCAGAAGATTTAGCAGAAAGGAAAAATTATAAATATGTTTATTAAATTTATAAATATAATCTCTGTCTGGGCGATACCTTTTTTATTATTTATCATTCCAATTGGGGCCTATTTTAGGAAGGTTAAAGTTTATGAAACCTTTGTTTTAGGTGCTGAAGAGGGATTTCGAACTGCGGTTCGAATTATACCCTTTTTAGTAGGCATGCTAGTAGCGATCGGAGTATTTCGCGCTTCCGGGGCAATGGATTTATTAGTTAATGCGATTAGACCGGTAACCAATTTATTGTACACGCCTCCTGAAATCCTACCCCTCGCTATTATGAGGCCGCTATCGGGCGGCGGTGCTTTGGCTGTGGCCGCTGAATTAATTAATACTTATGGAGCGGATTCCTTTATTGGTCGGTTGGCCTCTACCATGCAAGGCAGCACAGATACTACATTTTATGTGTTAACTGTATATTTTGGTTCCGTTGGCATAAGCAAGTACAGATATGCGTTGCATCTGGGCTTAATCGCAGACATAACCAGTTTAGCGGCTGCTATTTTTATTACTAATTTAATTTTCAGTTAAATTGTTTGCAGCCCTTGACCTAGCAGCAAAAAAATAGATATGATTTAAGTAGCAGGGATAATTTCCAAATACTCAGGTGAAGGGTGGAAGTTAATGGAGGAACGTTTGCATAAATTTTTGGCCGGGGCGGGTGTGGCCTCAAGGCGTGAGGCAGAGAAAATGATTGCTTCCGGAAAGGTAAAGGTTAATGATCAGGTTGTCAGGGTCCCGGGGACTAAAATTCATCCTAAATTTGATCGTGTCAAAGTTGAAGAAAAGCTAATTAAGCAATCGGGAGAAAATATCTACCTTATGCTTAACAAACCAAAAGGATATATAACAACCGTTAAGGATGAGAAAAATCGTCCTACCGTCTTAGATTTAATTGGCAATGAGATCCAAGAGAGGGTTTATCCCATTGGTCGCTTAGATAAAGATACGGAAGGTTTGCTCCTTATATCCAATGATGGAAAATTGGCCTATGGATTAACACATCCAAAATTTGAAGTCCCTAAAACATATAGGGCTTTGATTAGCGGGGTTCCTAATAAGGGTGAATTGCAACAACTGCGTAAGGGAATTATGCTGGCGGGGAAAAAAACTTTTCCTGCAAAAGTCAGGTTGTTGGAAGATATGGGAGCCACCTGCCTAATGGAAATCAGTATTCACGAAGGACGTAACCAGCAGGTAAGAAAAATGTTTGATTTTATTGGCTGCCCGGTTCTTAATCTTAAGCGTATAGGATTAGCTTCCCTGAAATTAGGTCCTTTAAAACCCGGCGAGTATAGATTTCTAACTGACTTTGAGGTTGAAAGGCTTTATGAGTCAATTGGTAGCGGCCCAGGAGAAAATAACAAGGTCTAATCCGGTTATCAATTAAACAGCTTTAAGCTTTTTAATGCAGTTGAGTTTCAAAACCTTAATATAGTGAAATAGTAATATAAAGAAGGATTTTTCATTTAAAACTAGAAAAATAAAGGTTGTATCTTTATTACATAAGGAGGAATTAAATATGTTGAAAGTTTATTATGAAAGTGATGCAGATTTGACCATGCTTGCAGGTAAAAAAATAGCCATTCTCGGCTATGGTAGTCAGGGACATGCCCAGGCACAAAATTTAAATGATAGCGGCATTGAGGTTATTGTTGGCTTGAGAACCGACAGCAGTTCCGTAGTTAAAGCCCAAAACGATGGTTTAGAGGTAATGAGTGTCGCTGATGCAGTAAAAAATGCAAATTTTATACAGATCTTGCTTCCTGATGAAAGACAAAGGGAGGTTTATTTAAAGGAAATCTTACCTAATTTAAAAGCAGGTGACACATTGAGTTTTGCACACGGCTTTAATATTCATTTTAATCAAATTGTACCACCAAAAGATGTTGATGTGATCATGATTGCACCCAAAAGCCCGGGACATATGGTGCGCAGAATGTATCAACAAGGAATTGGAGTGCCGGCTTTGATAGCGGTCCATCAAAATGCAACCGGTAAAGCAAAAGATTTAGCTTTAGCTTTTGCCAAAGGAATTGGTTCAACCAAAGCAGGCGTAATTGAAACCAGCTTTCGTGAGGAAACAGAAACCGATTTATTTGGTGAACAGGCTGTGCTTTGCGGTGGGACTACAGCCTTGGTAAAGGCAGGGTTTGAAGTGTTGGTTGAGGCAGGGTATCAACCGGAAATGGCCTACTTTGAATGTTTGCATGAGCTAAAACTAATTGTGGATCTTATGTATGAAGGTGGGCTGAGCTCCATGCGCCATTCCATTAGTGATACTGCTCAATGGGGGGATATGACCAGGGGTCCCAGGATTATTACGGAAGATGTAAAAGATGAAATGCGCGAAATTTTGTGGGAAATTCAATCAGGACAGTTTGCCAAGGAATGGGTTTTAGAAAACCAAGCTAATAGACCTGGTTTTAATGCTTTAGAGAAACTAGATAAGAATCACCCCATTGAACAGGTAGGAGCCAAACTCAGAGGTATGATGTCTTGGCTGAAAAAATAAATCCCAGGGCAATAGCCATTGTCGGCGGCGGTGCCGCCGGCATGTTCGCTGCCATTGGTGCCGCTGAAAAAGGGGCTAATGTCCAATTGTTTGAAAGAAACAAACAATTGGGTGTAAAATTATTAATAACGGGAAAAGGCCGTTGTAATATTACAAACACAGCAACCGTTGAAGACTTTATAGAAAATTTTTCCGAACAGGGTCGTTTTCTTTATGGTGCATTAGCAAACTTATCAAATATTGATTTAATAAATTTTTTACAGGGGATAGGTTTAGCCACTAAGGAGGAACGAGGTGGGAGGGTCTTTCCTTTATCTGATCGTTCACGTGATTTGGTAGAAGTATTATGTAAATACTTGTTATCACTTGGTGTCAGTGTTTTTTATAACCATAGAGTTGAGGATTTATACTTGGAAAGCGGTAAGATAGCAGGAATTATAAGCGGATCGAACTTTTTCCCTGCGTCTAAAGTAATCTTGACTACTGGAGGTTTATCATACCCCCGGACGGGTTCCACCGGAGATGGCTATAAATTTGCCGCAAAGCTTGGTCATACGGTTACGAACTTAAGTGGGTCATTAGTACCACTAGAAATAAAGGAACCTTGGGTGAAAGAAGTAAGCGGACTTTCCTTAAAAAACGTCAAAATAACCGCCTGGGGCCGCGATAAATTGGCTGAACAATTTGGGGAAATGCTCTTTACCCATTTTGGTGTTTCAGGACCCATAATTTTAACCATAAGCCGCGAAGTTGTTAAGGAACTGGAGTATTCGCCCGTTCGGCTAGAGCTGAATTTAAAACCTGCGCTAGACCGAAAAACCCTCGAAAAAAGATTATTAAGGGATTTTCAAGAGTTTTCAAATAAGCATTTAAAAAATGCCATGGTGAAGCTTTTACCGCAAAAATTAATTATGCCGTTTTTATTTTCCGCAGGAATAAATGCTAACAAAACCGTGAATCAACTTACAAGTTCGGAACGACAGCAAATACTCAAAACCCTTCAAAGTCTAAATTTTTCAGTTACAAAGGCTCGCCCCATAAGTGAAGCCATTGTGACATCCGGAGGGGTTTTGCTTACTGAAGTTGATCCACGTACCATGGCTTCAAAAATAATCCCTGATCTTTATTTTGCCGGCGAAGTACTTGATTTAGACGGGTATACGGGAGGATATAATTTACAAGCGGCTTTTTCTACAGGTTATTTAGCAGGTCAATCGGCGGCTATTTCCTTAAGTAGGGAGGATGGTAGTTAAATGGGCAGTAAGGTAGTAGCAAGTGCTGCGATTAGAATGTCTTTGTCGGAGACCAGGGAAGAAGAAAATTTGTTAAAGGAAAATTTTGTCCAGGTGGGAATCAGAACTGCCGCCGTGAATTTTGGTGGCGAATACTTGCATTCTGCAAGTAAAATAATCGAAAGGGCCATAGTAGCAGCCAAAAGGGAAGGGATTATTAAAGATACCCATTCGGAAGAGGGTGCTATTGCCGGAGCAACAAGAGAGGCTTTGTCACAAATTATGCCTAAGGCCCTAGGTTTCAATGTTGGTGGTAAGATTGGGATTGCCAGGGCCACGGATCACATTAGCGTTTCTGTATTTTTTGGAGTTGGATTGGTACATCTGGATGAAGTGGCTATCGGTTTAGGGCATAGGGCAGTACCATAAAAAAGATCAGATTGCTTAGAGGTGAAGCGAAATTGCGAAGAATTGTAGTTGGCATTCAAAGTTTAAAAGAGGCTTGGTATTTTATTAATGCCGGGGTTGACGGGCTAGGCTTTATACTGGAGCCCGGGGTTGAAAACTATATAAACCCAGAAGCCGCCAGAGAAGTAATTTTACAGCTACCCCCATTGGTGACTACT
>Ga0265293_10009417_pt1 | contig 14050 bp, 10 predicted proteins | sample Munlanlewell138R_FD_192505 | JGI IMG/M metagenome (GOLD analysis project Ga0265293, IMG submission 192505) | Leachate microbial communities from a municipal landfill in Southern Ontario, Canada - Leachate well 138R | ecosystem: Engineered > Solid waste > Landfill > Unclassified | place: Canada...
GGCCCTAAACTACTCATGCCATACTCAACTACCATTGCTCTCGCAATGCGAGTCGCTCGTTCAATATCACTACTGGCACCAATCGTTTGCTCATTAAACTTGATTAACTCTGCAGCTCTACCGCCTAACATCTCAACAATCTTGCCCTCTAATTCTGATTTAGTGGTTTGTAGTTTATCTCTTTCTGGTGGAGTAAAGGTGTATCCTAAAGCTCGGCCTCGTGACACGATCGAGATTCGGTGCACTGGATCTGAAAACGGCTGGACATGGGCTAAAACCGCGTGACCAGCTTCATGATAAGCAGTCATCTTGCGCTCAAGTTCATTTTGTAAACGCTTTTTGCTTGGACCCAGTTTAACCTTTAAAGAAGCTTCCTCAATATCTTCCATCACAATCTCACTGCGACCTTCGCGCGCAATCCTGATAGCAGCCTCGTTAAGCATATTTTCCAGATCAGCTCCAGAAAAACCAACCGTGCTTTTGGCAATATTGGCTAAGCTTAAATCAGAAGCCATTGGCTTGCCTTTGACATGAATTTTTATGATAAACTTTCTTTCTTCTAAATCTGGTAGATCAACCTGTACTCGACGATCAAACCTACCGGGGCGAATCAAGGCTGAATCTAGTAGTTCTCCTCGGTTTGTGGCAGCCATGACAATCACGTTGTCATTGGTTTCAAAGCCATCCATCTCAACCAAGATTTGATTCAAGGTTTGCTCTCGTTCATTATGGCCGCCGGCATAACCCATACCGCGCGTGCGCCCAATCGCATCAATCTCGTCAATAAAAATAATAGAAGGAGCCAATTTTTTGGCTGTATCAAAAAGATCGCGCACGCGCGAGGCACCTACTCCAACCAACATCTCCATAAACTCAGAACCAGCAATCGATAAAAACTGGACATTCGCCTCTCCTGCCACAGCTCTGGCAAGAAGAGTCTTACCTGTTCCCGAAGGACCAACCAAGAGCACGCCTTTGGGAGTTCTTGCCCCAACCTTTAAATATTTATCAGGATGTTTTAAGAAGTCAACAATCTCTTGCAGTTCATTTTTAGCTTCATCCATGCCTCCAACATCATCAAACTTGATATCCTGTTTGCCCTTAATAAAAACTTTTGCTTTAGACTGACTAAAACCTAACAAACCATCCTGTGCGCCTTTAGCCTGACGCATAATTAGCGCAAAAACTACGATAATGGCTAACAATGGTAAGAGGTTTAATACTAGTTCCCAAAACATTTGTCCCAGGCTTACATCCTCAACTAACAAATCAACCTCTGTAATATCTAATCCTGATGTGCTTAATACGGTTAACACCTCTTGATCGGTTTCCTTGAGGGCAATCTTACGCTCTTCATCTTTATACAAAATCCTGAGCTCGTTGCCAGCCACCATGATCTTGTCCACCTTTTCCTCTCTCACGTCTCTCACCAACTGGCTGAGGCTGATGGTTTCAACGCCTCCAGTAAATAAAGAGATTAAAAACGGTAAAAATAAAAATATCAAGATGATATAAACAAGACCTTTCTTAAAAAATTTATTCAGATCAACCTTAAACTCAAACTGTTTAATATATTTTTGATCTTTTCTTTCCTTAAGATATTTTTTATCTTTATTAGGAGTATTATTTTTCGTTTTTACATCTTTTTCAGGCAATTTTTTACCTTTTAGAAACTTAAACTGTTGCTTGTTTAACTGATCTTTTGGTGAGTTGGAGTTGTTCTTTGTCATATGATTCTTGAGCTTCTGTTTTAGCAATTATTTCGAGTTGTAAAGTTTTATTTATTTAGTTTTATGAGTTTTGAATTCTATCCTTTATCCCCAGTCCCATCAAGCCCATAACTTCTTGCTGGGTCTGCTGGGCTATAGCTTTAGCTTTGTTTGCGCCATCAAGGATTACTTCTTCGATATAATCAGGTTGAGCTACTAACTGTTGGCGTTTTTCTTGAATAGGCTCTAGTTCTTGAAAAATTACTTGAGCTAATTCTTGTTTTAATTCTTGGTATCGAATACCAGAACCTTGGTACTGTTCTTCAAGATAATCAAACTTTTCCTCACCTTGGAATAATCTAACCATCTGTAATAAGCTAGCTACTCCTTCTGAGACCTGCTGGGTTTGCTGGTCTAGATATTTTTTATGATGAACACTTGTTTTGGCCTCGTTTGTTTGAACAAGTTTTTCAATCTTTCCCTGTCCGCTATCAGTAGGCACCCCAGCCAACTTTTGTTGAATAGTTGCTAAATCATCAGTTAAGTTGATATAACTTCCCTCAACCGACTTACTCATCTTGCCACTACCTTTAAGCGAAGGCACATATTCTCCTGAAGTAGCAAACCTTTGTGGTTCAGGAAAGCTTGTTCCATACTCCTGATTCATCTTGCGAGCTACTTCACGAGCAACCTCTAGATGAGGTTCTTGATCAATGCCGACCGGCACTAACTCTGCTTTATAAACCAAGATGTCAGCAGCCATTAAAATCGGATAGTTAAGTAAAGCCATGGTAATATCTTGTGGATACTGAGTTGCTTTTTCTTTAAAGGTTGGCAAGTGTTGCATGCGCGCCACAGTCATGACAGAAGAAAAAAGAAACATCAAATAGGTGTGCTGAGGCACTAATGACTGAGCAGAAATAATGGCTTTGTTAGGATCTAACCCAACTGACAAGTAATCTAAAATAATGTCTTTAGTTGCCTGAGGTAATGTTTTCGGATTAAACGGAGTGGTAATGGTGTGCAGATCAACCGCCATGAAAATACATTTATATTTTGGGTTGTTTTGCAACTCAAGAAAACCTTTTACTGCTCCCAAGTAGTTACCTAGATGAAGGTGTCCTGTTGCTCTAATGCCAGAAAATACTTGTTGCGGTGATGAGTTTTTAGTTAAAGACGACATTCTTTAAAAATAACTTGAATATATGAGATATATTGTAGCCAGTTAGGAAAAAAAGAAAAGGTAAATTTAAAATCAACAGTTGCCAAGTTGTACAGTTACCAAGTTGCAAGAACGCGACAACTGGTAAAAACTGCATAACTTTTCTTACAGTTCTTCAATCTCAATTTCAGGAGAAATTTCTTGATGATCGTCGATTAGCTGTAAATATTTTTCAGTAGTAGTGATACGTTTGTGACCTACTAACTGTGATACATATACCAAAGGCGTGCCAGCTCTCAACTGCTCAACAATGAAGGTGTTGCGCAGATCATTAACAATAGCATCCTGAATACCAGCAAGCTTAAAATGACGGTTAATGGCTGCTCTGATATTTCTTACTAAAAAGGGACGGCAAGTCTTGGTTAAAAAGATGCATTTTTCCTTAGCTCTAGGACGTACTTTTAAATAATCCATCAATGCTTGTTTAGCTGCTTTATTTAATGGTACTTTTCGACCACCTCGGCTCTTATAGGGTTGAACTTGAATAATACCTCTTTCCAGATCTACATCATCGGTTTTTAGGTTTGCTAACTCACTAATGCGCATTCCTGTTTGCAAAAGTAACTCTACCACAGCAAAAATTCTAACATCTGACCGACAAGCATCTCGCAGAGCTCGGTACTCCATTTTTGATAAAAAACGAGATGGTTTTTGCTCGAATTTAGGATGTGAAATTTCAGAGGCAGGATTGTTCTCAACTAAACCTTCGTTCTCTAAAAATCTAAAAAAAGATTTTATCGAGTTGATTTTTCTAGAGATCGATTTATTAGCATAGCGCCGACTCTTTAGTAGCTCCTTAAATTGATTGATATCTTCATGAGTAACTTCCGAAGCCAGTTCCTTCCCTTGATCTAGAGCATACTCAGCCAACTGTTCTAAGTCTTTAACATAAGCAATCACTGTAGCCGTGGCCTTGCCGTTTGACTCTAAATATTGACGATATTTTTGTTGTGCAACTGTTAGAGAAATAGCCATACTAGAATCTTCCTAATGTGTAAATATAATATAATGAGTAGATAGAAAAGTATTAAATTGTGAAATTATTCCAATAATATTTATCTATAAGATATAAGCAACGTAGCTTATAATAACATAATATAGAAAATTTTCTAGAGTAAGATTTAATAGATGAAGAACATAGTGTATCACCCCCTAGCTATTCTTATGACCACTGTTTTGGTAATTATTGCAATTTTTAGTCTACGCAATAATCTAAAAAGGCTTTCCCTATCTCAAGAAAACTTAAAAAGTGCCCAACTGGCGTATGAAAAAGTAAAACAGGATACAGCAAAGGACAAGGCGTTATTAAACCAGTTTCAGCATCCTTTTGTTCAAGAAAAAATTACAAGAAATGAGTTGCTAAGACAGAAAAACAATGAAATATTGATCAAACTCCCTGATATTGTTGTTGAACAAAAAAAACAAGATCCGATCCCGCAAAAAACAGTTTTTGAACAGTGGAAAAAAGTGCTCGAGATAGGCAAGCAGTAAAAAACTCCTTTATCACACAAAAACAGCCACAACCACCACAAGAAGAAAAGGTGGTGAAAAAATTAATATTTTTCACACTCCTTGTGAAAAATTGAAGAATCTTGAAAAACCTAAGAAGTATTTAACAAAGCTTCACTCTCTTAAAACTTGTAGCAGGGGTGAGACTTGAACTCACGACCTTCGGTTTATGAATCCGATGCTCTAACCAACTGAGCTACCCTGCCATAAAAAATCACCTAAATCAATCTTGAAAAAAATATTGATAATTGATTTTAAAGAAAAAATGTATTTTATTTAAACAGACAGTTCAACTGATGATTAACCAAAAAAATACCGTTGGTTGATTATACCAAATATTATCTTGTATAATAAACCTTTGAAACAACCCAATTCAACAACGCGGGATAGTGTACGGTGCACGCAAGGCTCATAATCTTGCAGGCTAGGTTCGACTCCTAGTCCCGCAACAAATTTTTTTTGAAAAAAAATACTGACTGGTCAGCGATTAAATATTCCTCATTATTGAGCCTAAACTTACATGTTCAGCGTGCAACAAAAAAAAACCAAACTTCTGTTGATATTTTCTCTTGTTGTTTTAACTGCCTTGGTCTTGATCTTCTCTTATCAAGTTAAAAAGGAAACCAGTTTTGAGTTCGAGGCTCAACAAACTCATCAGGGAAGAATTGTGCATAACCCACACCAGGGCATCTTTCAGTGCCATTCAATTACTGAAGCTGGGGATGAGGTGTATATTAAGGGCGGAGGAATAATAATTAAGTGGGGCGATTTTCAACCTCTTAATAACAATCAGTTAGACCGAGAAAAAACCAACCACTTAATCAACCAGTTAAAAGCTCTTAAACAAAAAAGTAAAAAAGCCTATATACATGTCATGATTTATGAAGAGCCTGGCAGAGATGACATGATTAACTCTATTCCTCAATGGATTAATGCTCATGATGATGATCCCAGCACTGACCAAATAGAAATCATAAGAGCCTTTGTCCGCTGGAAAGGCAACACGCCCCAATACAGACTCTATCCTGCTCCCTGGGGTAAAAAATATCAAGATAAACTTAAAAAGTTTTTATCCCTACTGAATCAAGAGTTTAAAGATGCTGGTGTTCTGGACACCATTGAGTACTTTGAGCCCTCTGCAGGGGGTATTTGGGGAAGCACTCATTTATGGGTGCCTGATGATCAGCTTACAAGTTTTGCTAGAGCTGCTGGTTGTAGCGACACAGACTGGACCTGTTTAGGTGTGGCATTTAACAGGGGTGTAAATGAAGTAATTCAAACATATTTATCAGCATTTCCTACAAAATCAGTCATGATGATTGGTGGCACTGGTGCTCACCGGGAGGCAAATTATACCTCTCTTAATCAATTAATTGATCGCTATGGAATGAGAGTGATGTATAAATCTGCTGGGTTAGGTGCAAGTTATGAGAATTCCTGTGGACTTAGGTCAGAGATAACTGATCCCATATGTAAAGGGTCTTTGGCTAAGACCAAATGTGGTCAAGAACCGTGGCTAAGTACAGCTAGTGGAGCTTTTAATCCAGGAGATGTTTGTGGAAAAAACTATTTTCAAACTTATGAGGCTTCATTAGCGCAAGAATCAATCAGTTATTACTGCCTTTATTCTTATGACATCCCCAATCAAACTGAAACAAATGAGTACCTGGCGAGAAAATTTGCTTCCCAAATTAGGTTAGCCGAACATGAAATAATAAGCCTAGAAAATAAAAACCTGCGTTTAAAATTAACATGGAACAATGAGGGTAGTATTCCCTTAACTGCACCGTTAAAAATTGGAGAGAAGTGGCAAACTTCATCTTATAAACTTTTTCTCGAACTAGAAAAAAACAATACAGTTGCTCACTATCAGGAAATTGAGATTCAACCTCCAACCAACACCTGGGTTCCTATAAATCATTTTTTTACTACGACTCAAGATGCAGTTTTCAATCTTAATGCAAACTTAACTGGAGCCTATGATATCTATGTTGGTTTAACTGATCCTAATGGTGAAAAAGAGAGGTTTGCTCTTATTAACCCTGAAAGCGACAATGATATTGTCCAGAGAAGATACTTAATTGAAAAAAATGTTGATGTTAACAGCACCTATACCCCTAAAGCTACTCCTACTCCTACTTCTACTTCAGGTGCGTCGCCCAGGCCCACTTCTGGAGCTACACCTTCAAGTAGTGGAGAGATTAAATTAAATCTCATTATTTCTTTAGATGGAGTGCCTTATGTTGAGGGTTTAAACCGTTTCCATCCGCTTGATGTTAATAAAGAGGTTGAGATTGCAGTTTTTTTGATCAATGTCAAAAATTTACCGGTTCATAGACAAGCAACCTTTGTTTACCAACCAGATTCTGAAGTTTATCAAACCAAACAAGACCTTGTTTATCAGGATCTTCCCTCTGGTCCCTATATGATCATGCTGAAAGGTCCCAAACATTTAGACATGCGGTTCTGCTTTACCGATGATAAGGCTGATGGCAACTGTACTGTTAAGGAGTTAATCAGGGCCTCGGTTGGTGCAAGTGGTTATAAGTCTTATGCTCAAGCGAAACAAGATAAATTTATCTGGCTCGCAACAGGTCGTAGTCATAACTTAAACCTGTCAAAGGTCCCCTTATTAGCTGGTGACCTACCTATTTCAGGACAGGATAAAAATACACAAGATGGTGCGGTTAACATTTATGATTACTCATTTATTCTGTCTTGTCTTAATAACCGTCGTGATTATGCCTGTATTCAAAGAGCTGATATTAATTTCACAGGACAGGTTGACAATATAGACTTAAGACTAATGAGGAGAGGCTTTACCGAGTCTTTGATGACAAAAGCATATCAATAGTCTGTTATAGGGTCACACAAAACTTTTTTCTTGTGCAAAAAAATTTTTGTTTTTAAATAAACAATTATAAATCTAATATTAAAAACACTGTGCATAAACAAAACATTACTCAATCTAATCAAGTTTCCAATGAGAGGTATGTGAAACAAAAAAAAAGTTTATTTAAGAAAATTTTTTGTCAAAAGGAAAACAATGACAATAAATTAACAGGAAGTGTTTTTAATAAACAAAAATATTTCTTTATTTTAACCGGTTTACTTGTAGTGTTGGTGTGTCTAAGTTTTTTTCTAATTATCAAGTATAAAGTTGTTGATCTTAACCAGCTAACAAATCGTTCCTTGGTTATGGATCAGGCAACTGATGAAGAACTTCTATCTGAAGAGGAGTTGATATCTCGTTTAAAGATTGAGGAAAGTATGCGCAACATCACTTCAGTTCACACAGATTTAAATGAAATTAGTGAATCAATTCAGCCAAATATTGAACAAACCGCAAAGTTAAGTATTACTAGCACAAAAAAAAGTTATCTTAAGGGAGAGTTAATTCAAGCTGAGGTCTGGCTTGAAACCGATGTTGTTCCTGATGGAGTGGAGTTTGCGATAAAGTTTGATCCGCTAGTTTTAAGCCAAGTTGGGTTAATCCACGATAGTAGTTTTGGTTCTTTTTTAGTCAATCAAGTTTCAACCGAGACTGGCACGATTAACACTGTTCTATTAAGAAACCCTGAAGAAAAGGTGGTTTTGACTCAACCGTTGTTAATCTTGAAAATATCTGCAACAGCTAATCAGGTTGGTCAAACTTCATTAATTTTTGATCGAGAAAAAACCGGTGTCGCAGCAGCTGGCGGACAAAAAATGCTCTCAAACATAGAAGATTTAACTTTAAAAATTTTATAACCCTTAACTTCAGATTAATATTCTTTAATAAAGATTTCGCAAACTTATTCAGGTTTGTTTGATATAAAAACAGGAGAGTGTAGGCTCTCCTGTTTTTATATTACTTAAAAATTTCTTTCTACATCATTCCCCCCATACCACCCATACCTGCTGGTGCTGAAGGTTCCTCTTTTTCCTCAGGAGCATCGGTCACTAAACACTCTGTGGTTAAGATCATTGAGGCTACTGAAGCTGAGTTCTCCAAGGCAGCAATGGCGACCTTGGCTGGTTCGATTACTCCAGCTTTAACCAAATCCTCAAACTGGTTGGTTAAGGCATTAAAACCCCAGTTGGGATCATCTTTGTCTTTAATTTGACCTAACACCCAGCCAGCATCCACCCCGGAGTTTGTGGCGAGCATTCTGATCGACTCATCTAAAACTGACTTAACAAGCTCAACCCCGGTTCTTTCGTCATCGCTATCAGTTTTAATGTCTGTCAAAGCTTTAGCTGCCTGAACAAAGGTCACACCGCCACCAGGAATAATACCTGACTCGATCGCGGCTTTGGTTGCCTCTTTCGCATCCTTAACTCTTTCTTGAAGATTTTTCATCTCTACCTCGGTATTAGCGCCGACTTGAATGACAGCCACACCGCCAGTGAGCTTGGCTCTTCTCTCTTCCAGTTTTTCAGTATCAAACTCAGAGGTTGACTGCTCGATTTGCGCCTCAATTTGAGACACTCTGGCATCAATATCAGTCTGAGTCCCTTTGCCACCAACAATTCTCGTGGTGTCTTTATTTGCGCGGACCGTGTCAGCCTGGCCCAAGTCATCTAAATCTGTATCTTCTAGCTTGCGACCAGCCTCGGTGGTAATAACATTCCCACCAGTTAAGATCGCAATATCTTCCAGCATTTCTTTACGCCGGTCACCAAATCCAGGAGCCTTGATCGCCAAAGCTTTAAAAGTGCCACGTAGCTTGTTTACCACCAAGGTGGTTAAAGCCTCGCCTTCAATATCATCAGCAATGATCACTAATGACTTGCCTGCGTTAACAACTTTTTCTAACAAGGGTAAAACATCTTTAATTGAAGCGATCTTTTGATCTGTGATTAACAGATAAGGATTTTCCATGACTGCTTCCATACTGTCACTATCGGTCACAAAATAAGGAGAGGCATAGCCTTTATCAAACTCCATACCCTCTTTGTGATCAATCGTGATCTCCATGGTTTTACCTTCTTCAACCTCAACCACGCCATCTTTACCCACCAGTTTTAACGCTTCTGCGATCTTTTCGCCGATCTCCTCACTTTGCGCTGAAATAGTGGCGACTTTCTTCCAGTCTTCTTGTTTAACCGGCTTAGAGAGTTTGCGCACTTCTTTAACCACCTCTGCCACTGCTTTATCAATACCACGTTTCATAATCATTGGATTGGTGCCGGCTGTGACATGTTTCATACCTAGGGCACTCATTTTTTGTGCTAACAAGGTAGCAGTGGTGGTGCCATCTCCAGCAACCTCGTTGGTTTGAGAAGCTGCTTCTTTTACCAATTGAGCGCCCATATTCTCAAACTTATCCTCAAGCTCGATCTCTTTTGCCACCGAGACTCCATCATGAACAACATTGGGCGCACCCCAAGATTTGTCCAAGGCCACATTGCGACCCTTAGGGCCCAAAGTAGTTGTCACTGCCTTGGCTAGTTTATTGATTCCGACAAGCATTTTTTGTCTGGCATCATCGCCGAATAAAAGTTGTTTTGCCATAATAATTTTCCTTTATATTAATAAGTGATTAGTGATTTAAATGTTTATTGTGCAACAACCGCTAAAATATCATCAAACTTTAAAAACTGATATTCTAGATCATCAATCTTAAAGTCATTACCACCCCATTTTTTATAAATAACCACATCACCCTTTTTAACTGGACATTTCAGCTCTTTTGCTCCATTTTCCCAAATAGAACCACCACAGGCTAAAACCTTACCTTGCTGAGGTTTTTCATCTTCGGATTCAGGGAGATAAATTCCGGATCTTGTTTTTGTTTCGAGTTGTTCCGGTTCTACAAGTACATAACCATTATTTGGTTTGAGTTGAGAAGGTTTAATAGCTTTCATTCAAGCACCTTTCTTGTATAGATAATAATTTTTAAAGACGATGTAAAAATTGGTTCTAAGAAAATTGAAGTTACTAGCAGTTATATTATAAGACTGCTAAAAAAATGTCAAGACTACAAAAAATGAAAAATATTATTTAATTAAGCTGATCCTCTCGGTCATCCACTGCTTGCTGAATAACACCGATTGTCCTCTTAATATCACTTAATAATTTCATTGACATATCCATTGTTTCTCCATCGAGTCGTACACCGTCCAACACTAATAAAGAGTCGTCTAACAGCTCATCCAACAGATCATTCACAAACTCCTGATTCTGCATCATTTTCAAAGATTCCTTATTTTGAGCACGAACCATGATCTTGTCTAAAGCAGAACTAATCTGTTTAACGCGTCGCGATTGAACAAATAAATCAAACTTGGTTTCGAGATTTTCCTCAGTATCACTTAACTCATCAGTGTTAAAACAAAGGGTGAGCTTTTGATTGTGTCTTATTTTCATAAGTATCTAGATTATAAAGCAAAAAGTTAAAAATCAAAGTAAAAATCAAGGATGTTGACCAAGAGTCAAAAATGTTAAATGCGCCAACTTGGCTTTCGATCAAGATCTTTGAGTTGTGCTTGTAGATAATTTTTCCGGGTATAACTCATTTTATAGCCTGCGGTTAAGGCAATCATGGCAGCGTTATCGCCACATAATCTTTTTTCAAAGGGTGTTTGCAACTCAATATTATAAGGCCTCAAGATACGGCGTATAGTTTGGCGTAAATTAATGTTAGACGCGACTCCACCGCCTAACCAAACTTGAGAAAAAAACTGTTTATCTTTTTGTTGCTCGTTTTTTCGTAGCTGATCTTTTTTCAGCTTACCTTGTTGCTGTTTATTTTTTTGCTTTCTATGTTCTAGTAATTTATTCAACTTATATGCCAGATGTCTAAACACAGCGTGCTGAAAGCTGGCTGAAAGATCCAGGATCGTTTGTTGAGTAAGTTTATTTTCTGCCTCCAATGATTTAATCAGCCGATGCGCTGCTGTTTTTAATCCTGAATAACTCAGGTTAAAATCATTGACCGTTGTCAAGGGTAAAGGGAACTTAAACTTATCAGGATCTCCTTGCCTAGCCAACTTCTCCATTACCGGTGCTGCTGGATAACCCAAGCCAAGCATACGACCAACCTTGTCCAAAGCCTCACCCACTGCATCATCAATCGTTTCTCCTAAAACCTCATAATTACCAAAATTATTAATCTGCACAAATTGAGAGTGTCCTCCAGACAAAACCAGTCCTAAAACAGGAAAGATTGCTGGCTCAGGCTGTTGATGATAGTTAATAGAAATATTTGGATGACCGGTTCGTTCTCTTAACAATTTTTTTATACTCATTTGCTGGCTTTTTCTTTGCAATAGCACTGACAACATGTGTGCCTCAACATGATTAACCGTGATTAAAGGTTTGTGCCACTTATGAGCAAGTTTTTTTGCCTGATTAATGCCAACCTCTAAAGCCGGTGCCAAACCCGGACCTAAGGTGACAGCAATAACATCAAGTTGAACAAAATCTACACCAGCTCGTTTTAAAGCCAACCTGATTACTGGCATAATCTTTTCCTGATGAGCTTGTTTAGCTAAACTGGGATAAACTCCGCCATAGGGCTGATGAATATTGGTTTGAGAAGCGATCACGTTGGACAACACCATTCTGCCTAAAGTTACCGAGGCACTGGTTTCATCACAAGAAGTATCAATGCCCAAGATTAATGGCAGTTTTTTAGTCTGATCGTCAAAAACATATTTATTTCTCATAAACTTTTAGTTGACGCTTTTCTGTTGTTAACACCTTTAACTCCACCTCTATATCAGGCTTAACTTGAGGTAATAATTTTTTTGTGTGGTTCCACCACTCAAAAGCAATCACGTTTTTTTTTGCCAATAACTGCTCAATCTGTAAGAATTGAGCATCTTGCGTCTGATCAAGCCTCCACAAATCTAAGTGGTGAAAACAACCCCTGACTTGATACCGATCATAAGAATACTCCTTAAGATAGGTGTAAGTTGGCGAGGTGATGATATCTTTTATCTGTAAAAAATCTGCGATGCCTTTGGCAAAGATTGTTTTACCTGCCCCCAGCTCGCCAGTTAAGCCAATAACTAAACCACGTTGCTTGATTTGTTCCCAGTATTTGAACAAAATTTTGCCAGCAATATCTCTGGTTTCCTGTTCGCTATGACTAACAAATATAAGTGGCTGGCTATGATTTGCCTTTTTTTTAACGCCTTCACCTCTCAAAGTTAAAGGCGTGGACAAGGTGGTGTCAATCACTGTTGACGGCTCATTGCGTGGCAAAGTGCCAGCGTCAATAATCAACTCAATCAAGTTTTTTTGTTTAAGAGAGAGGTTGTTAAGAATATCGTCCACTGAGTAAGGTCGTTTTTTATCTGAAGCATTGGCAGAGGTGGCAGTAATCGCGCGACCATACTGATTAACTAACTCTAAAATAAGTTGATGTTGAGGAATACGGACACCAACCGTGTTAAACTCTGACGCTACTCCTTGAGCTAAGGTTTGTTTGCCTTTGGAAATAATAGTGTAAGGACCAGGCAAAAACTTATCATAAAGTTTTTGCGCCTGTTCGTTGACCTTCACATATTTTTTTGCCATCTCTTGACTTGCTACCGCAATAGATAAAGGTTTCCCCTCACGCCGAGTTTTATAGCGAAGCAGTTTTGCAACCGCAACCTGATTGCAGGCGTCTACGCCAGCGCCATAAACAGTTTCAGTGGGATAAATAATTAAGCCGTTGTTTTTTAAAACCGCAATAGCCTGATCAATAACTTGCTGATGATTATTGTGAGTGAGTTTAATAATCTGCATCTTAGAGTTTACTGATGAGTTTAATAATCTGCATCTTGAAAACTGTATTTTACCCTAAAACTAGCTGATTTGGGATTTTAAAATAGTTAAATGCATTGCTTTGATAAACCTTTTGTTGATAAATTTATTGTACAGTTGAACAAAAAAGCGATCATTAAGTTAAACAAAAATTTTTTGACAACTAAAAAAATTACAATGATTATTTTGTAATCAACAAGAGATACGCGCCCATATTTAATGATTATTTTATTTAACCAACAAGAGGTAAACTGATAATTCCCAACCTCTGAGTTTTAAGCTTTAACTTTTTTCACACAAATCAATCAAACATGGTAAAATAGGTACAGAATGACAAAAGTTAACCTAGTTTCAATTACCGGCTCTCCGCAAGTTGATGGCTGGGCCTATGTTTTTACCAGCCAAGAACAAGATCTAACCTGCTCCTTGTCAATTAAGGGTAAAAACGCTAAAAACATTGGTCACGAAGTGGTCGAGTTGATTAATAACGCTCATTTAAACAAGATTAGTCAACTCCACAATTTATTACTTGATATATTATCAAAACTCAGAGAACTGGAGGCCCAACCACAGATTGCTTTATTGTGGCTACCTACTCAAACAACAGCAACCGATGATCCTTTAGCTGACAACCCTCAAACACAAACAGATCTTCAATCAAATGATCAACTGGTTTTGGCTGTTTATCAAGGCAAGGTGATTCTTAAACGAAACAATAAGGTCGGAGTGGTGATTAAATCTGAACAAACCGCTCAGTTAATTCAGGGGTCGGTTCAAGATGGCGATGAGCTAATCTTAATGACTCAGCAGGCCACTCAACTAGAGCAGTCTGTGCGACAGTTGTTTAAGCAGTCTTTGCCACATAATGAA
>Ga0265293_10009420_pt1 | contig 14047 bp, 11 predicted proteins | sample Munlanlewell138R_FD_192505 | JGI IMG/M metagenome (GOLD analysis project Ga0265293, IMG submission 192505) | Leachate microbial communities from a municipal landfill in Southern Ontario, Canada - Leachate well 138R | ecosystem: Engineered > Solid waste > Landfill > Unclassified | place: Canada...
TGCGGGAGTTTTACACGGCGGGATTATAAACACTTTGCTTGACGAAGCGATGGGATACGCGATAATGGGCGAAAACCTTTGCAGACTCATCGTAACGGCAGACATGAAGGTTAAGTATCTGAGACCGGCACCCATAGGCCTTCCGATAACAATCGCCGCCACAGTCAGCGGTCAGAAGCGCAACCATATTTTTGCAAGAGGCAGCGTGATTTCTCAAGACGGCTCGGTAATAGCTGAGGCAGAGGGGCATTTTGTAGAAATGATCAACAAAGCAGGCCCGATTGCAACAGAAAATACCAGAACAGAAAATATAGTCGGCACCTCCCACTGCTGACATATGATATAAAAAAAATACAGGAATGATAAAAATGAAGAAAAACAAAAATCTAAGAGCAATTTTAATGTTATCAGCGGTATTTTTGCTGATTTCAGTCTTTGTAGTTGATGCGGCAGAGTTTGTAATATTTCATACCAGCGATATACACGGTTCAATTGCGGCACACGATGACCCCACTGCGCGCGAAATGCCAAAACCTTTGATTGGCGGGTTCGCTGCGTTGAAGTCAGTAATGAACAAATATAAAAGCAACCCTGTTTACAGCAACTCACGTTTTTTATATTTTGATTCGGGAGACATTTTTCAAGGCACACCTATTGTCGACAGAACCAAGGGCAGTGTCATGATCGATTTAATGAATCAAATGCCTTTGAGCGCAATAACCTTGGGCAACCATGAATTTGACTACACATACGAAATGCTTGTAGAGCAAATGAAATGTGCAAAATTTCCTGTTGTCTGCTGCAATGTTTTCGATAAAAGAACTAATCGCCCCATTGAAATGAGCGTTCCTTACGCCGTATTTTCACACGAAGGCAAAAAAATCGGCGTAATTGGCTTTAATGCGCCTGAAACACCGCTTATCACATTTGCAAGAAACGTTAAAGATCTTTATTTCAAAGAACCGGCTGATGTAATCAAGCCCTTGATATCACAGTTAAGAAAAGCAAAAGTAGATTTCATTATTGCACTCTCGCATCTTGGCTACGAGCGCGATTTAACATTAGCCCGCGACATCGAAGGTCTTGACTTGATTCTTGGCGGACATTCTCATACCTTGAAAAAAGACATTACCTATGCGGGGCCTAACAATACTCCTATAGTTCACAGCGGAGCCTCTTGCGAAAACACCTCAATAATAACAGTAAACATAGATGATTGCGGCAACAACTCGGTAAAAATGGTATCTGTTCCTCTATTAATCGACGAAGTTGGCGAAGACCCTTATATAAAAGCCGTTACCGACGAATATCTTTTTGAATTGAACAAAGAAATGAAAAGAGTGATCGGTGAAAGCAAGGTTAACCTCTATAGAGGCATTTGCGGCGGTAACTCTCACGAAGGCACTTTTATCAGTGAAGCGATGCGACATTGCTCGGGAGCTGATTTTGCGTTCACTAATTTTGGCGGAGTAAGACAGCCCTTATACAAAGGCAAAATTACCATAGAAAACATATTTTTAATTCAACCTTTTGACAACTGTATCGAAGTGCTTGAAATGACAGGGCTTGAAATAAGAGACTTAGCTGAACGCGCTGTTTCGAATAAATCAATCGAAGTGTCTCAAGATGACAAGGCAGAGAACTTAAAAGTATTCAATCAGGAAGTAAGCGGAACGAAACTCATTTTTGCGGGTAACTACGGATATTTGTATCCCGCAGGCTTAGTAATCACATTTGACCCAACGAGGGAACCTATGAAAAGAGTAACGAAAATAACCACAGACACAGATAAAGAACTTGAAAACAACAAAATTTACAAAGTCGCATTCAGTGATTTTGTTGCTAACGGCGGCGACGGATACGGTGTTTTAAGAACTTTTAAAAATCGCACAAAATCTGATTTGCTAATAAGAGACGCAATGATCAAATACATCGGCGAACTTGGCACCATAACCACAAAACCGGCACCGACAATGATAAATTTAAAACTCACTCAAAAAGACCTGGAATAACATAGTGGCAAAAGCATGGTTTAAAAATCGATTAAATGATCATTTTCTTCTAAAATCTCGGGCTGACGACTTCAGAAGCAGAGCAGCATATAAACTCGAAGAAATAGATCAAAAATACAACCTTTTGAAACCGGGTTGCAAAGTCTTGGACCTTGGCGCCGCTCCGGGCAGCTGGTCGCAGTATGTCATGCGTACTGTTAAAGGGAACGCAAAAATAATCGCCATTGATTTACTCGAAATAGAGCCTATCGATGGCGTAACAATCTTGCAAGGCGATTTTTTAGATGAAAAAAATCAGAATAAAATAATTGAGCTTGCGCCAAAAGGGCTTGATCTTATTTTAAGCGATATTGCCCCCGACACCACCGGCCTGCATTATGCTGACACCGAAAACTCTTTTATAATGGTGAATTTAGCCCTTGACATAGCACAAAAACTGTTAAAACCGGGCGGGTCTTTTGTCGCTAAAGTATTTGAAGGCGCTGAGTATCAAACCTTACTCAAACGGGCGCGTTCCATGTTCGAGTTTGCTAAATCATTTAACCCGAAGGCTTCCTTAAACAGAAGCCGCGAGCTATTTTTGGTTGCACGCAATTTCAAAAAATAAGTTTGCGTTTTATTGTGCGAAATGATAAACTATCCTTTCGCGTTTTTTTGCATTTATATTTTTTAGAGGTAACAAATGACTGAACAAACAGAAAAAATGATTGAAGATGACAATCAAATTACACTAACACTCAGAGATGGGTCAAAACATGTAATAAATAAAGGCGAACACCTTATTGAATTGGCTAAAAAGCTTGAAAAAGACAATGAACTGCCATATTTGTGTGCACGCGTAAACAACGATATATACGCACTTGATTATGCCCCTGAACACGATTGCAATATCGAATTTCTTGATTACAGATCACCATATGGCTGCGATTGCTATAAAAGAAGTTTAAGCTTTGTATTGGCTCGCGCCATACTTGAACTTTACAGAAATGCACGCCTTACAATAGACCATTCAATCGGAAACGGCTACTATTATGACCTATTCACCGATGTTCCGGTTTCTGAAAGAACTCTGAATTACATTAAAACCAAAATGGATGAAATCATTAACAAAAATGAATCATTCGGCAAAAAAACATTGTCCCGTTCAGAAGCCATCGCTCTTTTTAACAAAGAAGGATATCCCGAAAAAGCCAGATTATTAAAAAACCTAAATACCGACAAAGTTGGCGTTGTATCTTGCTGGAAATACATCGACCTTGATTTCGGCGTTATGGTTCCCTCAACCGGATATCTAAAAACCTTTGACCTTAAGCAATATGCACAAGGTTTTGTTCTCCTTTTCCCCGATTCAAAAGACCCAAGCATAGCTTCTCAGCCAAGACGACAACCCAAGATTTTTCAGGCATACCGTGAAAGCAAAGCGTGGGGCAAAATTCTTGAGGTCAACAATGTCGGGCGTTTAAACGAAATAATTAAAGACGGCAGTGTTTCTGACTTCATTAAAACCGCTGAAGCCCTTCACAGTAAAAAAATTCAAGCTATTGCAGACCAAATTTCGAGCCACCCCTCTATCAGGATAGTTTTAATTGCAGGGCCTTCAAGTTCAGGTAAAACTACTTTCAGCAAACGCTTGTGCACCACTTTGAAGGTGAACGGCCTAAGACCGGTTGCACTTTCGCTTGACAACTATTTCTTAGACAGACAATACACCCCTCGCGACGAAAACGGCGATTATGATTTTGAATCGATTTATGCCTTAGATTTGCCACTCTTCAATACTCATCTGAGTGAATTGCTCGAAGGCAAAGTTGCGCAGATTCCCGAATTCGATTTTCACACGGGCCGCCGCAAGGATGAAACTATGCCGATGCGCATCAATGATGACCAAATCATTATTATCGAAGGCATTCACGGCCTGAATGACGAGCTTACCAGCTCTGTGCCGGCAAACAACAAGTTTAAAATTTATATCAGTGCTCTGACTCAGCTGGTAATCGACGACTACAATCGAATCGGCACCACTGACACACGCTTGATCAGACGCACAGTAAGAGACAGCAAATACAGAGGTTACTCTGCCGAAGAAACCATTAACAGATGGGCTTCCGTTCGCAGAGGCGAAGAGCACAATATATTCCCCTTCCAAGAATGTGCCGACACAGTCTTTAACTCTGCCGTACCATACGAATGGGCCATACTTCGCCCTGTTGCGGAACCGCTGTTTTTGGATATTCAACCCGAAAGCCCCTGCTACTACCAGGCAAGACAAATCCTCAGACTGCTTTCTTTCTTTACACCTCTAGACCCCAAAGAAGTTCCGCCTACTTCGATATTGCGTGAATTCATCGGCGGAAGCTCTTTCCAATACTAATTGTTGCATAAAAAAACACCTCTGATAACTCAGAGGTGTTTTTTTATACATTCTTATTTTTATTCTGTCGAGGGGGCTTTTTTTTGCCCCAAAACGAATCTTCGATAAAATCTGAACAAAGATTTTATGAAGTATACGACTAAGCCGTATAGGGCAAAGCCCCAAGTAATAACAAAAAGAGTAATGGGCGGGTTTACAACCAAAGCAATTATCACAAGCATTACTGCAATAAGCCGCCTGTTACCGGTTTTAGGAGTTTTCTTTATTGCCGGGTACTCGATTTTGCTTACCATTAACAATGATGTAATCAAGACTATAAAAGGTATGGCTTTGGCAGGTATGTTGAAAGCACTGAAATGTCCGAATTGCAGTTCAAAAATTGTTAAAGTGGCCAATATGCCTGCACCGCCGGGGATCGGCAAACCTTCGAACACTCCCTGTTTTGAATGCGGCGTAACGTTGAATCTGGCCAGTCTGAGCGCACCGCACAAAACAAATATACAAGTTACGATTAGGCTAAAAAGTCTGTCTGCTTCTAAATATCTGGTATAAACCAAAAATGCGGGTGCCACTCCAAAGCTCACCAAGTCACATAACGAGTCAAGTTCGGCTCCGAACTTAGATTCGACCGATGCCAATCTTGCCAGCCTGCCGTCTAAAATGTCAAAAATGTTTGCGATTAAAATCAGCCAGCCCGCAATCAAAAATTCACCTCGTGATGTCATTACTATTGCTAAATATCCGCAAATCAAATTCATGGAAGTGCAGCTATTCGGAATAATTGACAAATTTATTTTAGCAAACCGTTTTTTTCGGGACAAAACCTTTGAAGCATCGCCTTCCGGCACATGTGCCGACTTGTTGTCCGCGACAACCTCTTCAATTTTCACTTCTGTATCGCTCATTATGCATTGCGTCCGATTATTGAGGTTCCGCCGGCCACTTTTTGCCCAAGTTTTACTTCGATTTTACTATCGAGCGGCATGTATATTTCTGTTCTTGAGCCAAATCTGATCATTCCTAATCTTTCTCCGGAATCAACGTACTCGCCCGGGTTTTTCCAGCATAGGATTCTTCTGGCGATAAGCCCCGCGATTTGTATCACAACAAACTTTTTACCGTCGGCACATTCGATTCCGATGGCATTTCTTTCGTTTTCGGTCGATGCTTTGGGATTTCGCGCATCGAAGAACTTGCCGGGTGTATAATGTCTGTATGCAATTTTGCCTTTAACGGGCGATCTGTTTATATGCACATCTAAAACAGAAAGGAAAATTGTTACTCTTCTTGCCGGTCCGTCAATAAAAGGCACGTGCTCGACCGAATCTATGCCTACGATTTTGCCGTCTGCCGGAGAAACAATCAAATCACTCCCCTGCGGGATTTCTCTTTCGGGGTCTCTGAAAAAATATAGCGTAAAAGCTGTAGCTAACAAGAATAAACGACCAAGCCATTTTTCGACTTTACAGAAAAACAGTGCTATTGCAAACAAAACTCCGGCAAGTTTGATACCCTCTTTATGTATTGGACAACGCATAAACGCTCCTAATTTAAATTTTTACACTTCAGTATATAACTCGGCAAAACGCAAGTCAAACAATTAAAACAAACCCTTCTTAAACAACGAGTTTAAAGAAGGGTTTGTTAAATCGGGCTTAAAGATATTTTATTTTTTCAGCAAACCTGTTTTATTGTTAAATTCAACGATAAGTTCATCCCAGTGCTTAACGACTTCATCACTGAATGCGTCAGCCCAGAATTCGGGATCCCAGAGTTCGTTGAGTTCTTCAACGGTTTTGCCCTGCTGTTCAACCCAAGTAAAATACTTGAAATTGTGAATACGTTTGCGTTCAAAATATGTTAATTCGGTCATATTTTGAGTGCCTTCGCCCAGCATATATCTTTCGAATGCGGCAAGAGCAGTGCTTTCTGTAAGCTTGCCATGCTGTTCGTCTTGTTCGGCGATGCGTGACAAATACATTTCTGCAGAGTCTGTCAGACATGTGAAGAGAACATCATTTTCGTCCATTTCGAACATTTTTGCAGTTTTAACGGCAGAAATGACGTTAGAAATACTGCTGATTCCCATTAGAGAGAGCTGGTCGATTACTTCTTGTTTGATACCGGCTTTTTTGAGCATTTCGTGGCCGCCGGGAGTATTAAATACGCTCAAAAGTCTCATGCAATTTTCATCGTCGATTGCAACCACTACATCAGTATTGCGTGCATTGTGAACCCAAGGAATGTGCTTATCGCCGATACCTTCAATTCTGTGACCGCCAAAGCCGCAATTATAAAGAGTCGGGCACTGAAGAGCTTCAGAAGCGACAATTTTTGCGTGTGGGTGAACATCTTTAATATGGTCGCCGGCAGCTATTGTTCCTGCTGAACCGGTTGCTGAAACCCAGGCAGACATTCTGTTGCCCGGCTTTTTAACTTTTTCGAATACTTCAAGAGCGGCAGTGCCCGTAACGTGATAATGCCAAATCGGGTTTCCTATTTCTTCGAATTGGTTAAAAATTACAACGTCATTGCCACGTTCTTTTCTGAGCTCATGGCACTTGTCGTAAATTTCTTTTACGTTGGATTCACAACCGGGGGTTGCGAATATTTCGCTTGTTCCGATATCTTTAAGCCATTTAAAACGTTCGGCACTCATATCTTGGGGCAAAATTGCGATTGCGGGTGAATCCAACAATGCACAGTCATAGGCGCCGCCACGGCAATAGTTGCCGGTGCTTGGCCATACAGCTTTTTGTTTGGTGGGGTCAAATTCGCCGCTTACGAGTCGAGGAACCAAGCAACTGAAGGCGGCGCCGACTTTATGCGCACCGGTGGGGAAATATTTCCCAACAAGTCCGATAATTCTGGCTTTGACACCGGTAATTTCGCTTGGAATTTCAAAATAATTAACATCGCCATATAAGCCGGTTTTGGCATTATTTTTCCATGAAATACGAAAAAGGTTTCGAGAGTTAACTTCAGTCAACCCAAGTGGTTTAACTTCATTTTTAATTGTCTCGGGAATCAAATCGGGGTTCTTCATCTGAGCATATGTCGGAATAATTATATTGCGGCTTTTAGCTCTTTCAACGGTGTTTTTGAGAACCGATTCGTTCACATGAAGCTTAAACTTGTTCAGATACTTTGCCATTTCAATTTTCCTTTTATTTTTTAATAATTGTCAGTTCGCGTAAATAATTGTCAGTTCGGGTAAATGTGAGTTCCGGCTTCGCCTTTAACAGCTTTGGCCAGATTTTCGGGATTGGTAATGATAGCATGTTTGCCGCCATTTTTAATGAATTTAATAATGGCCTGACATTTAGGCAACATTGAGCCCGGTTTAAAGTGACCTTCTTCGCAATATTTTTCAAGTTCGCCGACAGTAACCTTGTCGAGTGATTTTTGATCGGGTTTGCCAAAATTCAAGCAAGCTTTTTCTACGGCTGTCGACACTATGAATACGTCTGCATTGATATTTGAAGCTAAAAGAGAAGAAGCGAAATCTTTGTCGATAACCGCCGCCGCACCTTTGAGCATTCCGTTTTCGTCTTTTACCACAGGAATTCCGCCGCCGCCGACTGCGACAACACAAAACCCTTTTTCGGTGAGCGCTTTGATCGCATTTTCCTCAATAATTTCTAAGGGAAGGGGCGAAGCTACCACTCTGCGCCAGCCGCGACCTGCGTCTTCGACCATTTCCCATTTATCTTTTGCGATTCTTTCTTTGGCTTCTTCTTCGCTGTAGAATGAGCCGATAGGCTTGCTGGGATTCTTGAAAGATTTGTCGTTCTTATCTACAAGCACCTGCGTAACCACTGTTACTACGGGCTTATTTATGTTTCGTTTTTTAAACTCGTTGCCGAGGGCCATCTGGAAGTTATAACCGATTGCACCCTGCGTGTCGGCACCGCATGAGTCTAAGGGAACATCGTGAATCTGACTGCGTGCGATTTCGCTTCTGAGCAGTATGAATCCGACTTGTGGGCCATTGCCGTGTGTTAAAACGACATTGTATCCCTGTTCGATCATGTCGGCCACGTGAACCATTGTTTTGCAAGCTGCATCGTATTGGTCAGCAACAGTCTGATGGTCTTTGTCCAAAATAAGAGAGTTGCCGCCAACCGCTACAACAGCGACTTTACCGTTAGTTGTCATATAATAAAAACTCCTTCAATATTGAAGATTCATTCCTTAGATAGCAATGAATTATACTAGATATTCTGTAAAAAGCAACAATTTTAGCTTATTGCGGAATCGTAACGTCAATTTTTGTAATTGGGCCGTTGTTTAATGTTTCAAGAGGAGCATCAAAAGATTTTGGGTTACCCACAACGATAACTCTCATGGCTTCAGGTTTAAGATATTTTTGAGCCGCGGCCTTAACATCTGCTGCGGTTGTCCCCTCAACTTCTTCTTTCTGCTTATTTAAAAAATCTTTGGGCAATCCGAAGAAATCGTAATAAACCATTCTTTGAATAATTTGCCCTTTACTTTCGAAGTTAAACACAAAAGAATTTAAGTATCGGTCTTTTGCACTTTTAAGCTCTTTTTCGGTGGCCTCTTCAGTTTTCATTCGTTCTATTTCTGATTTTATCAGATTTATCGCTTTTATTGTGCTTTCGCCTTTTGTGCCAACATAGCAGAAAAACTTACCGGGGTAAGAAATATTAGAGGTATAAACTCCATAGACAGAGTAACAAAGACCGTGCTTTGAACGCACTTCATTAAAGAGTCTGCTTCCAAAACCGACCCCAAGAATATTGTTCATAACTATGCGATGCGAGTTTTCAGGGTCAAGCGTATTGCCGCCGATGTGCCCCAAATAAACGTTAGATTGTTTAGAATCGGCTCTTTCAACAAAACCTACTCTTTGGTCAAACTTATAATCAACCTTCGGAAAATCAGGTATTTTTTCTGTTCCCTTTTTCCAGTCACCGAAGTATTTCTTAATAATCGCAAGCATTTCTGCCGTGTCAAAATCGCCCCACACGGCCAATTGCACATGGTCAGGGCGGCATATTTTTTTATGAAAATCAATCAAGTCATTTCGCGAAATGGCGCCTAATGTTTTATATTCCGCATGACGCGCATAAGGCGATTCGCTGCCATAAATCATTTTACCGAACTCTCTGCCCGCAATACTTGCGTCATTGTCGTTTCTGCGTGAAATCCCGCTTTTGTAAGCAATCATTGCCTGTTCAAAACGTGCTTCGTCATAACGGGGCCTGCGCATAACTTCTGCCAACAGCTCAACAGAAAGCTCTTTTTTGGTGCTTAGCATCATCAGGTTTACTCCGCTCGATATAACGTCGGCATAAGAATTCAGCGACGCGCCTAACCCCTCAAGCATTTCGTCCAATTCGTCGGGGGCCCATTTTTGTGTTCCGCCGTCGCGCATTAAATCACCCATAAGATCACCTAAACCCACTTTATCGGCCGGCTCAAGGTATGAACCGCCATGAATGCGTGCGCTGGCTTCAATAAGAGGTAAAGTTTTATCTTCAAGCAAATAAATACGCATTCCGTTGTCTAACTGAATCTTTTTGATATTAGGCAGTTCTATTTTATTTAATGCCGGAAACTCAATTGAACTTAAATCTAAACCGTAAACTAAGTTCCCCGACAGCAATAATGAAATAAGCGCAATGAAAAAGGTTTTATGATTAAATTTCATCATTTTTCTGACTCCTGTGCAGTTTCTAATACAGCCAGCGTTCTGCCGGTTTTAACAAAATATTTTTTTGCAACTCTTTGAATATCATCGCAGGTTACTGCATTGATCCTGTCCAGTTCGCCGAATAAAGCACGCCAGTCACCCCATATCTGATTGTATTGAGCCAAATTTTGGGCTAAGCCCATGTTATTCTTAAGCCCTGCAATCAAACCTGTCATGGTTCCGGTTTTGACCCTTTCGAGTTCTTCGGGTGTCACAGAAGCGTTTTTGATTTTTTCAATTTCTTCTAATATGATCTTGTCGCATTCCGAAGCAGATTTTCCTTGAGCCGGGTAACAAAAAACCACAGACAAACAAGGGTATTTACTTCCGGGCCAACCGCTGAATGCACTGACCGAGACCGCTGCCTTATCGTCTCTGACCATTCTGCGATAAAGCCTCGATGTGCGCCCGCTTCCCAGAATACTGCTCAAAGCCGACAAAGCCGGCATATCTTTATGTGTTTCATCGGGAATATGCCACCCCATCAAGATAATAGGCTGAGCCTTATCGGGCATAATCACAGTTCGTTCGCAAATCTGCGTCGGTTCAACGGTGGCAACACGTTCAGGTTTATATTTAGAGGGAATCCTGGCCCAGTATTTTTCTGCCAATTCGAAGACTTTTTCGGGTTTAACGTCGCCCACAATAGCCAAAGTAAGATTATTGGGCCCATAATATTTATCGAAAAAATCTTTCGCGGCGCTGCGAGAATAATTCTGAATATCTGATGAGTGACCAATTAGCGGGATACCATAAGGGTGCGCTTTAAATGCGGTGCTTAAAAACTCTTCCAATAATCTGCTCATCGGCCTGTTTTCTACGGTCATGCGACGTTCTTCGGCCACAACTTCTCGTTCGCGATACATTTCTCTTAAACGGGGGCGCAAAAAGCGTTCAGACTCAAGCGCCATCCATAATTCAAATTTATTCGAAGGCAAACTGACCATGTAAGCAGTTTGATCTTTTGATGTAAAAGCATTCAAACCCTCCGCGCCTTCATTTTCAAGTTTATTGGAAAAAGCATTCGGCACTATCAGCGCATACGCATCAGCGATCGCTTTTTCAAAGTCTTTTTCGAGGCGTTCTAATTTTCTTTTGTCGCCCTTATCGCCTTTGAGACGTTCAAGACGCAGCTGTTCGAAAATAGCGTCTTCTTTTGCCATCAAAAGCACTTCTTTGGCAGGGTCGGTTGTACCAATTTCGTCAGTGCCCTTAAACGCCATATGCTCAAACATATGAGCCATTCCGGTGTAGCCTTTTGGGTCGTCCGAACCGCCCACATCGGCCCAAGTAACCATCGAAACAACAGGCACTTCATGACGGGGCAACACAATTATTTTCAAGCCGTTGGGCAAGGTTTTTTCAACAATAGATTTTTGCAGCCGGGAAAAATCGAAAACAGACCCATAGGCCAAGGAACACGCGGCTATCATTATAATGACCGCAAATAAGCCTTTTAAAGCTCTATTCATATATCAATTCACTCCTTGAAAAATTATTCTCGGTCATTCTATCACTTTTTTTAAAATTATTGGTGAAAAATTATCAACTTCTGCCGAAAAGGTTGCGTGGTTGAATAATCAATTTTCAAGCACAAAAATTATTTTCTCTTGCGGCGGGAACTTGACCCACCGTCGCAAAGGCGAAAAGGACTCTCTATGTCTCTTGCGATTCAGAATCGTTCCGGAGAATTGACACATTGAAAGTTGTTAGGTAAAAGGTTTAAGGTTAAATAAAAGGACCGCCGAAAATGGCGGCCTTTTATGTTTTAGAGGTAAATTTTAAGCTTAAGATTCGCCGAATTTTTTTGAGAGTTTTTCGAGTTCTTTTAAAAACAAATCATCGGCATCAGTAGACCATATTTCATGAGGCGGTGCCGGCGGCATTTTCCCTTTAATATTTTTGGGCAAAGCTTCATATATTCGAGACAAATACTGAGTCGGATAATGGCTCGAAGGTTTTGCGGTTCCGATCATTTCGCCGTCGTTGATTTTAATTTGGCCGTCTTCGTAAATATTGTTTGGGTTGGCGGAGTGCTGAAAACCCCATTTTTTGAAGGGAACCTTAGTCACTATGTCGTTGTCGAGAACCCATCTTTGATAATTCGCCAGCATTTTGCCCATGTGCTTTGCAAGGTTTGGGTTAGCAAATCTTGGGGCGCCGTAAGTGTATACGCCATTTACCGTAATCCCGTCCGCGATGAGCCTTGCAGCCGCTATAGGAGCAAGGCCGCCGCCAAGACTGTGCCCGGTGAGCCACAAAGACTTAGGTTTGCCGAAAGTGAACGCGTTGCCTTTAATGTGCTTTTCTATAAGGGTTTTAAGCTCGTCGTAAACTATATCAACGCCGTTGTAAAAACCGGTGTGAACCCTGGCTTTTTCGCCGAACATCTCGAAGGGGCGATGAAAGAAGTTTAGGTCTGTGAATATCCAATCGTAAATGACTCTGATAATGCTTTTATCTTTCATGCGGCCCTCAGAGCCGCGAAATACAACTATAACCGCTTTTTCGGTAGACATAACCACCGCTTGAGTGTCTGCGGTGCCTTCACATTTGTTTATAAAGTCGAGGTTGTTAATGCCAAGTATTTTAACAATAGCGCGAAATCGCTTTTTAAAACCTTCAAATGTCGGAGTGTTCAAAACTTTGTCATAGACAAAAAGCGAGGAATACATTAAAAGATATGAGTTAGCAATACTATGGACTTTGGCATTTGATTCAAAAGCCGTATTGAAGCAGTTTCTCCAGGCCGCATTTTTCTCGCCAAAATATTTGCCCAAAAAATCGTGAATCAGGCTGCGATCTTGAGCAATTTGCTGCCTTTTTGTTGTTTTTGAGGGACGCTGATTAATATTTGCGGCTTCGACAAATGAAGCGCTAAAAGAGGAGAATACCAAAAAAAAGACTGTAATCGAGATTGACAACCCCTTTACGATTTAAAGTGTTTTTGCTTGAAAAATCAGATGCCAGCATTTACTATTATAGATGCGTTTGTATCACACAACTGACTTAGATTGATTTGGAATAATATGAATAACGAAATTAAATGGGAAACAGGCGATAACAACGGCATGCCGATGAGCCTGCACGAAAAGGGACTTGATTTTAAAGGTGCTTCGGCATTCTTTTTTTATGTATCGGGATTAATTGCCATGTCATCTATGATATGGGTAGTTATTTTGTCATTAAAAATGCTTCAATACTCTCGCACACAACCCGATTTACCGACTTACTATGTACCCATAGCCGTAGTCTGTATCTTTTTAAGCTTATTTTTTATAAAAACCTTTTATACGCTATTCAACAACAGAAGAAAATACCGCAAAGACATTATTATAGCCGAAGGCGTTGTAGAATACAAAGAAACTTCTCATACAGGCATCGTTGAATGGAAAGAAAAGGTTAAAAAATTTGAGGAAGTAGGTTTGCGCCACTACACTTACAGAGGCGTTGATTCATGGTTTATTGCCCTTGTTCACTCAGACAAAACCAAAAGTATTCCCTTGTTCGCGCCTGATTACTCAAATAAATCGGCCTCAGAAAAAGACAAAAGAGAATTGTTAGCAAAATACGGAACACTTATGGGTATGATCACTACTTATCAAGAGAAATCTGCAGAAATAGGAAAAAAAGAATAAATGTATCAATCGAAATTTTTGCTTAATCGCCAAAAAATCATTAACGCCGCCGATATCGCCCCCGCAATTGCCAAATACTTTGAATATCTGCCTCAAACGCAGCGCAAATTCATATATCGAATGGAATGGTACCGTATCGGTGTAGTTGTTCCTTTAATGGTATATTCTGAAAAACAACCGCTGATGCAAATTTTCAAAGAATGTCAAATGTACGAGCTCAAAGAACTTCAAGAATTACCTAAAAACGGCACAGAAGTTAATTTTAGCTTATTCGCCGTACCTTCAAAAAGCAAAAGCGAATATGACG
>Ga0265293_10009421_pt1 | contig 14042 bp, 18 predicted proteins | sample Munlanlewell138R_FD_192505 | JGI IMG/M metagenome (GOLD analysis project Ga0265293, IMG submission 192505) | Leachate microbial communities from a municipal landfill in Southern Ontario, Canada - Leachate well 138R | ecosystem: Engineered > Solid waste > Landfill > Unclassified | place: Canada...
CGACGAGTTCTGGTCGTCGGGGTGTGCCAAGGTGCTCAAAGACTTCATCGACCACGAGCTTCGTGTCGAGTTTGAGGCCCGGTACACCGGCCCGACGTGGGAGTTCAGTGACCATTACTACAACTTCCTGGTGAAGCGTGGGTACATCGAGGTGTTCCCCACGGACGGGACGCTGTACCTATGAACATACCCACTACAGACCTCAAGGAGTGGGTCAAGGAGAATACGTACTCGCTGACAGCCACCACGATCATCACCGACGACGAGGCATACCGGGGGTATGACCCCCAAGGTGCATTCAACTACGCCCGTGAGAAGCTGGTGCGAATGATCGCGGATGAACTCTTGAGCCGTGATCTGGTGACGTTCAAGCAATACCGCAGCGCGTTGGACTTCGGCAACTGCATTGAGGTGTCCTGCCATATACTGAAGCCGAGGGTGAAGCGGAATGCGTAAGCTGACACGTAGCCAACTGAATGCGTACAAGCAGGCCCTGGTGGTGCAACAGGGGTGGACATGCCCGGTCAGCCTGAAGCGATTCGAGCCTGACAACCTGAAGGACGCCGTTGTAGATCACGATCACGTCACTGGTGAGATACGAGGCGTCCTGCACCGTTCTGCGAATGCCGTGGAAGGCAAGGTGTTCAGTGCCGTGGGCCGGTGGGGCGGTGTCGGTATGCGTTACGACGAGGCTGTCCCGTACCTGAAGCGGTTGATCGCCTACCTGGAGGCCCCAGGTAAGGGGGTGATCTACCCACTGCACAAGACCGACGAGGAAAAACGAGTGACGCGGAACGCTAAGGCCAAGGAGGCCAGGGCAAAGCGTCTTGCACAAGTGAGGCTGAAACAATCATGAGCAACCTGGAAGTGACAATTTATCAGCGTCCCGATGGGCGCAAGCTGCGAACCATAATCACCAATGTTGACAGCGAGGACGCCACGTACCTCACGAAGCACGGTGTCGTGGTCAGCATGGAGGAAATCGCGGACAATATGTACGCCGTGTATGGACGGTTCCCCGACCAGGACGAGGAAGATGAACTCATTGTGCTGTCGAATGGCCGCACCTGCAACGAGTGCCTGAAGGAACTGCGGCGAGACCTGGAGAGCGCCCGTGAGAATTGACCCTAGAATCCGTGACCTGTACAAGGCCCTGCTGGACGGGGGCCTGCCGGTAGTCCTGGCCGGTGGTGCCTGCCGTGACCTGTACCACGGCACGCCGCCCAAGGACTACGACTTCCTGGTTCTGGGCGATGACTGGCTGCACTCCGGCGCGGCGACGTTCGCACTGGGCCGGGAGCTGGCGGACGATGGAACGTACCGGGCGATTATCCAACAGAGCTACAGTGGGAACCTACGCTGTGGCGACGTGTGGGAGTTCGAGTACAGCGGCCTGAAGGTGAACGTGATCTTCCCCTGCCTGGACGGTGATGGAGCCTGGGTTGACATGCAGTCTGTGCTCGACCACTTCGACACAAGCCTGAACGCCATCGGCTACGACTTCGACACCGACGAGTTCGTACTTGACCCCAGGTTCACCGGCCTGACAAATAAGGTCTCGCTCATATCCGACCCAGACCGTATTGGGTATGAACGAACCCTAAAGAGATACAACAGGCTCCAGGAGAAATACCCGTTCTACGACTGGTCTGAAGTTACTGACTACCTGAACCGTGGGGGTGCCATTGACTTCCAAAAATAAACGAGTCAAGGTGCTCGTGACCCTGGACATGCCAGAGCATTACACAGACGAGCAGATCATCAAGAATATGAATGCTCACCTTCTACCGGGCAAGGCCCACCAGAACCCAACCATAGAAATCATCAAGGAAATCAATGAGTAAGCCCGCCAAGACCATCATCCTGGACATCGAAACCGCGAGTATCCAGGCGCATGTCTGGGGCCTGTGGCAACAGAACGTCAGCCTGAACATGATTCGGGAGGACTGGCGCATTCTGTCCGTGGCCACGAAGGAACTGGGTAACCCCGAAGTACAGTACCTTGAGGCCCGCCACGAGAACCAGGAGAAGAAGCTGCTGCGTCGGCTGTGGCACACCCTGAACGAGGCCGACATCGTAGTCGCCCATAACGGTAAGAAGTTCGACATCAAGAAGATCAACGCCCGCCTGATCGCGAACGGCTTCGGCCCGTACTCCCCGGTCAAGATCGTTGACACCCTGCTGGAAGTTCGCAAGGTCGCCGCGTTCACGTCGAACAAGCTGGAGTACCTGACAGACCTGCTGACCAGCGAGAAGAAGCTGAAGCACAGCAAGTTCCCCGGCTTCGAGCTGTGGCGTCAGTGCTTGGCCGGGAACCCGGAAGCGTGGGAGGAAATGCGTGAGTACAACATCCAGGACATCATCAGCCTGGAAGAACTGTACATCAAGCTGCGCCCCTGGATGGCCGAGCACCCGAACCTGGGGAACTTCCAGGAAGCCGACGAGGAAGGCACACCAGTCTGCCCGAAGTGCGGTGGGAAGCACATGCACAAGCGCGGCATCCAACGCACCCAGGTTGCACAGTACCAACGGTATCAGTGCCTGGACTGCGGTGGTTGGAGCCGAGGCCGGAAGATGCTTCTGAACAAGGAGCAACGTCAACACATTCTTATGGGGCAATGAGCATGAGCGCATACGACAAACAGGTGGGTGGTGGCCACTACACCAAGATGAAGATTCAACCGTTCCAGTACAGCATGGCGAACGGCCTTGACCCGATGCAGCACACGGTCATCAAGTACGTGACCCGCTTCCGTGACAAGAACGGTGTCGAGGACTTGAAGAAGGCCATTCACACCCTGGAGCTTCTGATAGAGCACGAGGAACAGGCCAAGTCGGCGGCAGAGCTGGCCAAGGCCAAGCCTGTCGCACGGGCCAAGCCCAAGCCCATGACCCTGATGGGGCTACCACTGCCGCTGGGTACAGACCCGGAGGCGATGTACGACTTGATGGATGTACTTGACCACGAGTACGGTGGTCGGAACCTCCCCCAGGCCCGCTACGATGCGGCCCAGGAGCTGTACCGGAAGCACATCAAGCTGGTGCGTGAACTCCAGAAGGGAGACACCCCTGTCCACATCATTGCCCCCACCTACGAGTACGCACAGGGCCTTGCGCGCCGTATGCAGTGGCCGAACTGGACGTACTTTCCCCAGAGTTCCAACTTCAAGGGCGTAGCTGGGCGAGTGTACGTGGTGTACGCGGCACGGCTGACAGCCACTGCCCTGGCCGACCTGACCGTCCGCAACAACATTGTAATCCAACTGGACTGAACACATGACGAACGCTGTACTGCAATTCAAGAAACCGAACCCGCTTGGTCTGACTGCGCTGGCCGAGGAAGCCCAGACGCAGCAGGTGTTCCGCCAAGCACGTATCGCCGTCATGGCCGCAATGGAGACTGGGAACTTCGACCGGGCAAGGGAAGTCCTGGTCGAGTTCACGGCAGTATTCCCCGAAGCTGGTGAGTCCCTGCGTAATGACGTGATCGAATCGTACAACATCAATCTGTAAGGAGCGTCTGTGACGGACTACCGCGAAGCCCAGCTTCAATACGAGATCGAGGCCGATAACGAGGCCGCAGCCGCACAATTGGAACTGTTGTTGCGGGAGTCCAACGAGGGCAAGGTTGACCACCCACGAGCCAACCGCTTCGTTGCAGCGGCCTATGTGAAGGTCAAGGAGTTCATTGAGGAAGCCCAGGCTGTGAAGGCCAGGGGAGTAGGCGGGGCCTACCGTGCGTGGATACGCAAGGTGCCCGCAGACATCGCCGCTGTCATCGCCATTCGGGAGTGCATCAGCCAGTGTACCTCCCACCGGATGTACGCACCCGCCACGTTTCAATCCCTGGCCACCGCCATCGGCAGGTTGTACGAGCTTGAGGTTCGCATCAGCGAGGCCGAGCACGTCAACCCCGTGTACATGGAGAAGGTCGAGCGGAACCTGAAAGAGCGGAACACCACATCGAAGAAGCACCTGTTCGGTGTGTACCAAGCTGCGTACTCCAAGGTGCTGGGTGCGGACTTCGACTCGAAGCTGCTGAACGCCGAGGCAATCCACATCGGCAAGTTCGGCCTTGACGCCTGCTACCGTGCAGGTATCGTCGAGCAAGTCCGCACCACCGGGAGTAAGGGTTCCCTGATCTACTACGAGCTTCACCCGGACGTTCACACCTACGTCACGGGGTACACCCAGGGCGACGTGCGGAAAGTCCTGTGTGTCGAGTCTGGTGCCATGCTGTGCCCGCCCGACAAGTGGGAGGACATCAACAGCGGTGGGTACCTGTCTGCACGACGCAAGGCGAACGCCCCCTTGCTGTCGATGCGGAAGATTCGCCGGGACGAGCGTGACAACCTCCGGGCGAAGTTCACACCCGAGAAGCTACCGATGATCTTCGACGTGGCGAACTTCCTGCAAGAGGTTCCCTTCCAGATGCACATGCCCACTCTGGACGCCATACGGCGGGTGTGGCGCACTGGAGGGGGCCTCCTTGGGGTACCCCCTACCCAGCAGCCTACGAAGCCTCCCTGCCCCCTTCCTGAAGGCTGGGTGAAGGAGGACGGCTCCCTTGAGGAAGTTGCGGAGTTCAACCGCTGGAAGCGTAAGGCGGCGGAATACTACACCGGCCTCCGGGAGTGGCGGTCGAAGGTTCGGGAAGTCGGCGGGTTCCTCCGAGCTGCGAACAAGACGAAGGAGTCTATCTGGTTCCCCGTGTACTTGGACAGCCGTGGCCGGTGGTACTACCGTGGTCTGCCGAATCCCCAGGGCAGTGACCTGTCCAAAAGTGTGCTACATCTTTCGGACAAGAAGCCCCTGGGCGAGCGTGGTCTTTTCTGGTTGAAGGTTCACGTCGCGAACAGCTTCGGCTACGACAAGACCCGCATGGTTGACCGGGCGAAGTGGACGGACGAGAACTGGGAGACCATTGAGCGTGCCCTGGACGCCCCAGAAGATCATCCAGATGTCTGGGGTACCGACGCCCCCTGGTGCATGTTCAGTGCCGCCTGGGAGCTGCGTGAGGCGTACAGGGGCGGTAACCCGGCTGCGTACTGCACCGGCATCCCGATTCACATGGACGCAACCTGCTCCGGCATCCAGCACTTCGCTGCCCTGCTGCGTGACCCAGTTGCTGCGAACGCGGTGAACCTGGACGACGCGAAGGACATGGGGCCGAAGATGGACATTTACATGTCCGTGGCCTACCAAGCCCTGAAGTCTGTCCAGCACGACGCTGAGTTCGCTGAGGACGAGAACACCCGTGCCCTGGCGAACTTCTGGCTGAGTGTAGAGGGTGGCATTCCCCGTGGTCTGGCGAAGCACCCAGTGATGACGTACCTGTACGGTGCGACACTGCTGGGCACCACCCACCACGTACGGGACTGGGTTGAAGCTGAACTGCCCCAGGTGAAGGTGCCTGACCAGTCTGCCTTCATGTTCTACCAGTACCTCGGGAAGAAGCTGTTCGAGGGCATTGAGAAGGCTGTACCGGCTGCCGCGTCTGCAATGCGGTGGCTCCAGCAGGTAGCCAGCAACCATCCGAAGAACACCAGGATGGAGTGGACAAGCCCCACGGGGTTCCCTGTCCAGCACGACTACCAGTCCTTCAAGGAGACCCGTATACGGCTACGGTCGTGCGGTGTGTCCTACGTTGCAGTCCGCGACTACGACGGCGGCACACGGCCACACTCCATGCGGAACGCCATCAGCCCGAACTTCGTACACGCCCTGGACGCAGCTCACCTCACCATGACGGCTGAAGCGATGCGTCTGGACGGCCTGTCGATGGTCGCCATCCATGACTCCTTCGGTACCCACCCGTGCGACGTGGACGCCATGCACCGCCACATCCGCGAGCAGTTCCACAAGCTGTACACTGAGTCGAACATCCTGGAGAAGTTCTGCCAGGAGGTTGGCACTGACCTGGAACCTCCGGCCCAGGGGGATTTTAACCTGGACGCAGTGCTTGATTCTGAGTTCTTTTTCTCGTAGTACCCTGCCCTCGCAGCCTTCGGGTTGCGGGGGCTTTTTGCGTTTCTAAGTCGCTGAAAACATTGAGGAAGTCGCCTTGTACTTTACATAATACCAATAGAGTTCACACTAGGTGGAGAAAGAATTGAACCACATAGGTACGTCCCGACTATAATGTCGGTCTGAATCACAGAGTGATAGAGTACAGAGTAGAGTGAGTAAACAGAGAGTACATAGTACACACAGTAGAGTATAGAGTTCACAGGTAGTGGAATAAGTACACTAGGAGTATACAAGTATGGCTAAGGTAGAACATGTAGATGCTAGAGCAATCAGTAATGCTCCTGTAAGATTCACCAAGAAACAGTATGAGTACCTGGAGAAGGTATTCGGAGAAAACCCTGGTAGTCACACCACCAGTGATGCACAGCTAAGGTGGAACAGTGGGGTACGTAGTGTGGTACTGCACATCAAGAGTCTGACAGACAATGAATACTGAGTGCGACTACTACCGTGCAGGTGACCCAGGTAGGGTACACATTGCGATTCCCTGGATGGATGGAATCTGGTCAGAGCGTGAGGAACTGCAACTGCAAAGCAAGGTTGACTTCATAGCAGGGTTCTACGACAAGCTGGTGATGTTCGACCGCTTCGAGATTGGAGTATTTGATGTCACGGGTAGTGGAGCTACAGAGCTTAAAGCTGCGGCTGTGGTTACATTCGATGAAGATGTCCACGTAGGACTGACCCTAAGCGTCGAAGTGGCATACAGCGAATCCCCTGGACTGGGGAAGGTGCTTATGCGAGAGTTCCACAGACTTGCACGGGCTGGTCGAGCCAAGACCATCCGTGTCATTAAACGAACCGCAGCGTACACATACACCGTACGCTATATCCATGTGAAGGAGTAGCGTATGGCTACGATGGCAGACTTTGAAAGGCTGTTCGCGGGTAAGACGCAACAGACCAAGACCGCGTGGGGTAATCTGATACAGACCACGAACCCGTACAACGAGTTAAACCCAAACCAATACGGTGGTGCTGGCCTGATCTTCCTGGGCGGGGATTACACTGACATGGGCGGTGATGCTGGTGGCATGGCCACAGGTGCGTATTACGCCCAGCTTGACCCGTATCTTGCCGGTGCCTCGCAGCACGGCGCGTGGAAAGACCTGAGTGGCCAGTTCAATCAGAAGATGGACGAGGTAATCGGATTCTCTGTTGACGCCTACCAGGAGCTGCAAAGCATCTATGACCAGATCGGTAAAGGTGGTGGTGCTTTCGGCCTTAGCGGCGGCTACGGAGGTTCCAGCACCGGCTTCAACGCCCAAGCATACATGGGTTCCGGTGACAACGACACGGCAGCGTCAAACCGAGCCGCGCTTGAGTCTGGCCTACAACGCCACGCCCAGAACCGTGCCACGTACGACAACCTCGTCACCCAGTTCAACAACGTCTACAGCGGAGCAATCCAGAAGCGTGACGCAGACGCCGCCGCACACGCACAGCGGCTGGCAGAGCTGGAGCAGCAGCGACAAGCTGCGGAGGCAGCCGCCGCGCGGAACCGGGCCTGGGCATCGAACATGAACATGCAGAACCGCCAAGACGAGAACATCCCCGAGACAGTTACGTCGGGTACCGCTGCTGAAAGCGCCGGTGCGTCCGGTGATGGTGCCGGGGGTGATGACAAGCGCCGCCGTGGCCGAGGCTCGCTGTCGAGTAACCTCGGCCTACAAGCATAAGGAGAAATCATGGGTTCCCTCTTTTCCCGACCCAGTACAACTGCTGCCCGCGCCGCTGAACGGGCAGCCGAGCTGCAACGAATCCAGACTCAGCAACAGTACGAGGAAACCACTCGTCGCTCCCAGGAGGCTGAACTGGAGAGCAAGGCCAAGGCTGCCGAACAAATGCAGCGTCAGCTCGCAGCGGAGACCTTGCAGAAGAACTTACAGAAGATCGCCCAGGAACAAGGCGCAGAGGTGGCTGAGGTGGTGGCCGGTGGCTCCGCCGAGCAGACACAGCCTGACCAGAAGCGTAAGCGGAAGATGCCCACTCTGTCCACAACCCTCGGCATCGACATCGTTTAAGGACAGCACATGGCCCAAACCACATTGAAGGCACTGTTCGAGCGATACCGGGATGACAGCCTTGTCCAACGGTGCGTGCAGTACAGCCGCTGGACGGTAGCATCACTCATGGCCGACGTGGAGCGGGCTGCGTTCGCCGGAACCCAACAGAACCTGGAGCGAGACTTTCAGGGTATGGGGGCACTCCTGGTGAACAACCTGTCTGCGAAATTGGCCTCGTTACTGTTCCCAAGTTCGCGCCCGTTCTTTAGAGTCACCCTTAGTGAGGAACTGAAGCAGCAGTCGGAACAGGCTGGCTTGTCTCCGTCTGAAATCTCAGCATCGCTGGCACGCATGGAAATGGATGCCTGTCAGCAGTTGTTCAAGAATGCGAGTTACAACCAACTCGTGATCGCACTGAAACACCTGATTGTCACTGGGAACGTCCTGCTATACCGGGACAGTGAAGCCAGTAAGACAGTGGCCTATGGCCTGCAATCTTTCTCTGCAAAGCGGGATGGACGTGGGAAGCTGCAATGTGCCGTTCTACGCGAGTACGTGGACGTGACCGAACTGGACAAGAAGTTCCAGGAGCAGCTTCTGATTCGCCACCCGAACCTATTGCAGACCCCCGACCCGAAACCCCTGGAACTGTACACCTGCATCAAGCGAGTGAAACGCGGTAAGCGTTCCGGCTTCGAGGTGAGCCAGGAGATTGAGGGCCTGCCGGTTGGCAAGCCAGGGTACTACCCTGAGCATAACTGCCCGTGGCACGCCCCGACCTGGAACCTCATTGCAGGTGAACACTACGGTCGTGGTCTGGTCGAGGACTTCGCAGGTGACTTCGCCAAGCTGTCTGAGCTGTCACAAGCCCTGACCCTGTACGAGGTCGAGTCCATGAAGATCGTGAATCTCGTGGCACCCGGCACCGGAACCGACATCGACACCCTCGCACAGAGTGAGTCTGGTGAGTGGGTGGCCGGTACTCCTGACTCCGTGAACTTCCACGAGTCCGGTTCCTCGCAGAAGATTCAGGCAATGTCAGCCGACATCGAGTCTGTGTTCAGTCGATTGGCACGAGCGTTCATGTACACCGCGAACACGCGGGACGCAGAACGTGTGACCGCCTATGAGATTCGACGTGACGCCCTCGAAGCAGAGAACGTCCTCGGCGGGGTGTACAGCTCCCTGGCCGAGGGTATGCAGGTGCCTATGGCCCCCGTCCTCCTGCTTGAGATTAACCCAGGCGCACTCCAAGGTATCATTACCGAGGATGTGAAGTTGGATGTGATGGCCGGTATTCCGGCACTTGGCCGCAGCGTAGACGTTCAGAACGTACTCGCCGCCGCACAGGAGCTGGCCGCAATCGCACCAGTGCTGTCCCAGGTTGACTCCCGTATCGACATGTCCAAGTTGGCTGACCTCGTATACTCGGGCCGCAGTGTGGACACCACGTTGCTGTTCAAGTCAGACGAGCAAATGGCCGCTGAAGCCGAAGCCCAAGAGGCCCAGCAGACCGCCCAGTCCCAGATGGCTGGAGCAGAAGCCGCAGCCGCCCAAACCGAGGCACTGCAAAATCTCCAAATTCAATAAGGAAGTGACCGATGATTGAAGCTCAACAGGTGCCCGTGCATGGCCACAGCGTACCCGCTGCCCCAGCAGGTGCCGCCCAGCATTCACGAGAAGTGCAGGCCCCGGCTCCCGCCCCCGCAGGAATCCCGGACGTGCCCGCCCATGCCTCGGGTGCCAGTGCGCCCCAAGCACCGGCACGCCAACCCCAGTCGCAAGACGAGTTCCTGCACTCGCAGCCCGTTCGCCCCGCCCTTGACCCACGGCTGGAAGAACTGCTGAGGCAAGACGCAGCTCGTAAAGACCCCCTTGAGGGCCAACAGATCGAGAAGCCCAAAATCACTCAGCCAGTGCCTGAACTGGAACGACCGACAGGTGGGCTGAATGACCTTGACTTGTCCTCGCTGGACGACCCGCAGCTCCGTTCCCTCGGGGAACTGTTCATCGCGTCGGCCCCCGGCCTGGACATCGAGCGGGCACTCGGTAAGGCCATCGAATACATGGACGCCAACCTGATTGACACTCACTACATCAAGGAAGTGGGTGGCGAGAAGGCCAAGGCCCTTGTAGGTCTTGCAGAGCAGATCGTGAACACGGCCCGCATCCAGGGTGAAAGCACCGTGAACGCGATCTACCAAGGTGCTGGTGGGCGAGAGAACTGGGACGCAGCAGTAGCCCTGTTCAACAAACAAGCGCCGCTGCACATGCGCCAAGTCGCCGCTGAAATGCTTGACAGCATGAATACGGCGAAGATTAAGTCTGGCGCTCAGTTCATCCTAGAGTACGCGAACCAAAATGGTGGACTGGCACAACGCCCCCAGTATCAGAATCCGTCAGCGGGCCGAGGTGATGCAGCCCAAGCCCTGACGAAGGCCCAGTTTCAGGAAGCCCTGAACAAGCTGGCACCAGAGCATCAAAACCCACAGTACGCTAACCAGCGTGCAGAACTGTACGCCCGCCGCAAGCTGGGCCAACAACTCGGGCTGTAAGCCCAGCATAGCAAAGGAAATATAACATGGCTGCAACTCCTTACGCCGCGTACCAGACCCGTACCCATTGGGCTGGTGCCAACGCCGACCTCGACATCCACATCGAAGCCTACGAAGGCGAGATTGACGGCTCGTTCCGTGTCGGCTCCCTGTTCCGTTCCGCTGGTCTGACGACTTTCCGTTCCGTCCAGAACCAGTCGAACGCATACCGTATCGACCGCGTAGGCGGTGCCTCGGTCTCCGGTCGCCGCAATGGTGAGACCCTTGACCCCCAGCGCATCCCGAACGACAAGCTGGTAATCACTGTCGATACGACCTCGTACATCCGTACGCCGTTCGACTACCAGGACGACTGGACTTCCCCGGACTTCACCGCTGAGTACGCCGCTGAACACGGCACCGCTCACGCCAAGGCGTTCGACCAAGCCCACATCATCCAGCTTATCAAGGCTGGTGACTGGGTTGCTCCCGCCGCCCTGAAGAACTCCGGTGCGTTCTTTGATGGTTACAAAGACACCATGACCGGCTACACTGCCGAGACTGACGCCGAAGCCAAGGCTGACTACATCGTCGCTGCCCACAAGGAAGCACTGGCCACGTTCATCAACCGTGACCTCGGTGGCTCCCTGGGTGAACTCGTTACCCTGATGAAGCCCGAAATCTTCAACGTGCTGCTTGACCACAAGAAGCTCATGAACGTCGAGTTCCAAGGTGGTAACGGCTTCAACGACTTCAGCCAGCGTCGCATCGCCGTCCTGAACGGTATCCGCGTCATCGAGACTCCCCGATTCCCGAGTGCCGCTATTACCAACCACATCCTCGGCCCCGCGTTCAACGTATCTTCGACCGAGGCTAAGGCTGCGTTCATCCTGTTCCACCCCCGCAAGACTCTTGTGACGGTGGAAGCACATGGTATGACCGTACGTCAGTGGGATGACCCCAAGGACTTCCAGTCTGTCCTTGACTCGTACCACATGTACACTGTCGGCATCCGCCGTGGTGACGCAACCGCAGTAGTCTACACAGACTAACCAATAGGGGCGGGCCTATCAACGGGCCTGCCCCATTTTTTCGTTTTGGGAGTCACATGAAGCTGCTTGAAGCAATCAACCGAATCTTGCCTGCCCTCGGTGAAACGGTAGTCACGTCTATAGACTCCCGGAACCCAACCGTTGCCATCATCCGCAACGCTATCCAGGCACAGACCTCCGACCTGCAATTGCAGGAGTGGTGGTTCAACTCTTTTGATGTCGAGCTGTACCCCAACGTAAGTGGGGAAATCGACCTACCTGTCAACCTCGTCGCGTGGATTCCGTATGACAATGCGGCTGTCCAACGGGGCGATAAACTGCTGAATCCCGACACACTAGACTTCGTGTGGCCTATCGGTACCCCTCTGCGTGGGCAGATTCGAGTCCGTGTGGACTTTGAGGAACTGCCTGAGTCAGCAGCTACACACGTCCTGTACGAAGCCTGTGTGAAGGCATACGTAGATGACATCGGGGCCGAGCAGTCCCTGTCTATCTGGCAGCAGAAGTCTGCCCAGGCCCGCATTCAACTGGAAGCCGAACACCTACGGAACAAGAAATACACAACACTTAGATCGCGCCGCTATCACAGGATACGGGCAGCAATGATAGGATAACATGACCCAGTACAACCATGACTTTGAATACCGGGCCGGTGCGTTGTACTGGGCCAAACCCCGCAAGGGAATCCGGGTGGGCGACGAGGCTGGAACGGTGTCACACTATGGGTATCGAATTATTGGCTACAACGGGCAGGACTTACGACGTGCTAGGATTGTGTGGGAAATGCACAACGGCCCCATACCTGTGGGGTACGAGGTAGACCACATCAACGGTGATCGGCTGGACGATAGGCTTGAGAATCTGCGACTTGCCACATCGAGTCAGAACACATGCAACCAAGGACTGAGGAAGGACAACACATCCGGGTTCAAGGGTATTCGATGGGAGGAACCCCGAGGTCGATGGCGTGTGTACTGTGCCGTTAACGGTAAGCGTGTGAACCGCTACACCCGAACACTGGACGAGGCTGTAGCCATGCTAAAACAGCTACGGCCAGAACTCCACGGTGAGTTCATGAACCACGGAGATTACAATGAGCGCCTTTGAATCCAGCTACCAGAACCTGTTGCAAGGGGTATCCCAACAGGTGCCCCGTGCTCGTCTACCGGGGCAGCTTACTGAGCAGACGAACATGCTGTCTGACCCCGTAACGGGGCTGCGCCGCCGTCCTGGTGTGGAGTTCAAGTACGCTCAGACAGTTTCCCAGGCAGACAGCGACAGCATCTTCTCGATGTACTCCGACATTGCCGGTGCCCGGTGTCACGTCATGGTGAACACCAAGACCGGCCAAGTCTACATCCGGGATGACCTGTACACCCTCGACCAGACCCTGCAATCGAACTACCTCATTGCCACTGATGCACGGGCTATACGCCCCGCAAGCGTGGGCGACAGCCTGTTCCTTGCGAACGTGGAGAAGGTACCGGCCACGGTGTCGAACACTTCTGGGTACGCCCCGGAGCGCCGTGCGTACTTCTACATCAAGGCGTCAGCATTCAGTAAGGGCTACAGCGTTACGGTGTCGTACGGCCCGCACGCCGAAACCTTCGTGTACTCTACACCGGATGGTACAGACCCAAGCCATGCCGCCCAGGCGTCTACTGAACACATCGCGGAACAGCTTCGTAGCCAGATTCAGACTTGGTTCACCACTTATCTGGCTAGTCTGAACGTAGGCATTGCCCGGAACGGCAGTTACGTGTACCTGGAGATAAACAACCACACTGCGGGGTGGGTGCTCAGTGTAACGACCAGCTCAGGTGAGTTCTACGTGTCGGCCTCCGGGGCGTCGAACATCCGACAAGCCTCAGACCTGCCTGCCTCCCTACCGGGGGCGGCGAACGGCTATATTATGTCAACTGGCCCCCGCGAGAATCCGGTGTACTACCGATACGATTCGAGCCAGCAGGCATGGCTTGAGGTGGGTTCCTGGGGTTCCCCGACAGGTATATCAAACATGCCTGTGGAGATTTACTACAACGGCTCTGCCTGGGTTCTGGAGTCCTCAAATTATGAGGGCAGACTAGCAGGTGACGATAAGTCGAACGAGAAGCCGAACTTCCTGGACTGGGGCATCACTGGCCTCACCTCATACCAGGGCCGTCTGGTAGTTCTGGCTGGCCCGTGGGTATCCATGTCTGCGTCGAACAAGCCCCGCCGCTTCTTCCGGTCAACGGTATCTGAGCTTCTGGACAGTGACCCTATCCACATAGGCTCCAGTGCCGCCAGCTCCGCAGCGTACGAATATGGTGTGCCCTTCTCGAAGGACTTGCTGCTATTCTCGGCGGGGTACCAAGCCCTGATTCCCGCCGGTAACGTAGCAATCACCCCGAGGACGGCACAGGCTGTCGTGACCTCAA
>Ga0265293_10009423_pt1 | contig 14042 bp, 13 predicted proteins | sample Munlanlewell138R_FD_192505 | JGI IMG/M metagenome (GOLD analysis project Ga0265293, IMG submission 192505) | Leachate microbial communities from a municipal landfill in Southern Ontario, Canada - Leachate well 138R | ecosystem: Engineered > Solid waste > Landfill > Unclassified | place: Canada...
CGGATGGGCCGCGCTCGGTGCGCAAGACCCGCACCGCTTTGGGCAATGATGCCATTGTCGGCACATTTTGCGGCATATCGCGTCATGATGGCCTGAGCGCGGGCGAAGCGGGCGCCGATTACATCAGCTTTGGCCCGGTGGGGCCGACGCCGCTGGGTGATGGGGCGCGCGCGGATTTTGACCTGTTCGAATGGTGGTCGGAAATGATCGAAGTGCCGGTGGTGGCCGAAGGCGCGCTGACGATCGAGACGATTCGCACCTTTGCCCCGGTTACCGATTTCTTTGCCATCGGCGAAGAAATCTGGCGCGAGGCCGATGCAGGCGCGGCGCTTGGCGCGATGATTGCGGCGATGCGCTAGGGCGCGGTTGCCTGGTTATGCCCATTGCGGATCTGATCTTCACAATAGGCGGCCAATGCCTTGCGGTTGGGAAAATCGGCCACGCGCACCGGCGGGTGATAGATCAGCTCGACCTGCCCCTGACGCGGCGCGGCCAGAACCTTGATCAGATGGCTGCCGAAACCCATATCCCCCCACCAGCCGTAAAAGCGCGGATCTTCGCCTTGGGGCGCGTGATAAATCACGCTGACGGGCTGAATATACATCAGATCATGCAGTTCCGGCCCATAAAAGGCCGCAAACAGCGTGGTTTTGAACGGTAAAACCCGGCGACTGTCGGTTGATGTGCCCTCGGGGAAAAACAGCAATTTATGGCCAGCGCGCAGGCGGTGTTCAAAAAGCGCCACATGCGCCCCCGCTTCGCGCCGATCGCGGTTGATGAATACCGTGCCCGCCGCGCGCGCCATGAACCCGATCACCGGCCAGCGCGCAACTTCGGCTTTGGAAACAAAAAACACCTGTTTGGGGGCGTTGAGCACGAAAATATCCAGCCAGCCAGCGTGATTGGCCACGACCGCCCCGGTATGGGGCATCTGGCTGCCGGTGGTGCGATGCGCGATACCCAACAACCACAACGCGGCGCGGCTGGCCCATTTGGGCACGGCACCTGACAGGGGCCGCCTTGGCCCGCTAAAGGGGCGCTCAACCCCGCGCAGGATCAGCAACACCACCAGCAACCCGCTCAAAGCGAACACAAGGCCGATCCCGCGCAGGCTGGCCCGCAGCCAGCCCATGACACCGGGGGGCGTGGCTGCGATCGGCTCGCCGTCCGACCAGGGCGCGTTCATGATACTGGGCGCGCGCGGGTATAAAGCGCGCTTTGGCGTTCATTCATACTGGCAGTATCAAGGACCAGACAAACATCGATCGTGTTGAACGCGTGATCGACAAAGGCCCCCTCGCCCACCAGACCGCCAAGCCGCAAATACGCCTTGATCAGCGCGGGCATATCGCGCATCGCCTGCACCCGGTTCAGCGCGGATACGGGCAGGATATCCATCGGCTGAAAATGCGCCGGCTGCGCGCGCGGGCGCAGCGTTTCGGGCGCCAGATAATGGTGATGCAGCATCGACAGCGGCTGTGCCAACGCCGCCAGATCCGTGCCCGGGAATGAGGCCGCACCAAACAGCACCTCGATTTCATGCGCGCGGATGTAATCGCCCAGGCCCTGCCACAGATGATACATCCCCATCCCGCCCCGACAGGCCGGATCAAGGCAGGATCGCCCCAGTTCCAGCAGCCGCCGGCCGCTGGCGCGCAACGGGCCAAGATCAAATTCCGATTCCGAATAGAACCGCCCGATTTCGGCCATCCGATCGCCCCGCAGCAACCGGTAAGCCCCCACCACGTGATCGGGCGCGGGCCGGGTGCTATCGATCAGGATCAGGTGATCGCAGACGGGATCGAACATGTCGCGCTCACGCCGGGCGTCGTGATCGACCATTTCGCCGCTGCCGCCCAATTCCTCGATAAACACGCGGTAGCGCAGCCGCTGGGCGGCGCGCAGATCCGCATCATCGCGCGCAAGACGGATTTCAAACGGTTGGTCAGCAGCGATCATCGGCGGTGCAATTCCATAGGGCCCAGCGTGCAAAGCACATACGGCCTGTGTTCCCGTTTTGCAACGGCGCGGCTGCGTGGCGCAAATCCGGCTTGTCGCGTTAAGGTTGTATGCATATAAGTTAATATAGTATGACGCGTATCCGGCGGCAGACAAGTAACGAGGCATTTCGTGTATCGATTTCATTCCCCGCAGGCCCGGCCATGACCGGCTCAAATGATCTGACCGCGCTTTTGGGATCGCGCATCTGCCACGATCTGATCAGCCCTTTGGGCGCAATCAGCAACGGATTGGAACTCTTGTCGCTTTCGGGCCTGCCCGATGGGCCGGAAATGCGCCTGATCGCCGAAAGTGTCGCCAACGCCAATGCCCGGATCAGATTTTTTCGCGTGGCCTATGGCGCGGCTGCCCCCGAACAGATGATCGCCGGGCGCGAGTTGCGCGATATGCTGGCCGCATTGTATGCCGGTGGCCGCATCCATGTCGATTGGGATATCACCGCCGATGTGGCGCGCCGCGAAGCGCGGCTGGCGTTTCTGGCGCTGCAATGTCTTGAAACCGCGATGCCGCGCGGGGGCAATGTGCATATCACCCGCAGCCCCGATTTGTGGCAACTGACCGGCAGCGCCGCGCGGCTGAATATCGTCCCGGCGCTGTGGAATACGCTAATGCAGCCCGGCGCCCATGATTTTGCCGCAGCCGAGGTGCATTTCGCGCTGGCCGCCGGCGCCGCGCGTGAACTGGGCCGCCATCTGCGCGTCAGCAACAGCGACACGCAGATCACGATCAGCTTTTAGGCCCGCGTCGCGCCTTCGCCGCGCACGACATATTTGAACGAGGTCAGTTGTTCCGCCCCCACCGGGCCACGGGCATGCATCTTGCCAGTGGCGATGCCGATTTCCGCCCCCATGCCGAATTCACCCCCATCGGCAAACTGGGTCGAGGCATTGCGCATCAGGATCGCACTATCCAGATAGCCAAGGAACCTGGCGGCGGTATCGTCATCCTCGGTGATGATGCAATCGGTATGCTGCGAACCGTAGGTGCGGATATGCGCAATCGCGCCATCGACATCATCGACCACCTTGGCCGCAAGGATCATGTCGAGATATTCGCATCCCCAATCCGCATCCGTCGCCGCCACCGTGCCGGGGATCGTGGCAAGCGTCGCATCGGCGCGCAGCTCAACCCCTGCATCCATCAGCGCGCGCAGCAGATCGGCGCCCAGCGTGTCCGCGATATCGCGGTGGATCAGCAGGCATTCGACCGCGCCGCAAATGCCGGGGCGGCGGGTTTTGGCATTCATCACGACGCGCATCGCCTTTTCGGCATCGGCGGCTTTATCGACGTAAATATGCACGATCCCTTCGAGATGGGCAAAAACCGGCACCCTGGCTTCGCGCTGCACCAGCCCGACCAGCCCCTTGCCGCCGCGCGGCACGATGACGTCGATCGTGCCGGTCATCACCAACATTTCGCGCACCGCCGCGCGGTCGCGCGTGGGCACAAGCTGGATGGCATCCTCGCTCAGCCCTGCGATGCGCAGACCTTCGGTCATGCATTCATGGATCAGCCGGGCGCTGTGAAAACTTTCCGATCCGCCACGCAGGATCACGGCATTGCCCGCCTTGAGGCAAAGCGCGCCGGCATCGGCGGTCACATTCGGGCGGCTTTCATAGATCACGCCGATCACGCCCAAAGGCGTGCGCATCCGCTGGATATGAATGCCCGAGGGCATATCCCATTCGGCGATGATCTGGCCCACCGGATCGGGCTGGCTGGCCACTGCGCGCAACCCGTCGGCCATGGCCGCGATCCGCGCCTCGGTCAGTTCCAGCCGGTCAAGCATCGCCGAGGTCAGCCCCTTGTCGCGGCCTGCCTGCATATCAAGCGCATTGGCCGCAATGATCGCATCGCGCCGCGCCAGCATCGCATCGGCGGCGGCGTTCAGCGCATGGGATTTCTGCGCCGGGGCCGCAATCGCAAGTTCCGCCGCTGCCGCCCGCGCCCGCGTCCCGATACCGGCCATGAGGGTGGACACATCCATGTCTTTTTCAAGATCCTTCATAACACCATATCATCCCTGTGAATAAGCGCCGCCCGCCCCGGATATCCCAAGATAGCCTCGATATCGCCCGATTGACAGCCCTTGATCTGATCGGCCTCGGCGGCGGTATAGCGCACAAGCCCCACCCCCAAAGGCGCGCCACCCGGGCCGATGATCGCAACCGGCGCCCCGCGCCCGAACCCGCCCGCAAGCGAAACCACGCCCGCAGGCAGCAGCGATTTTCCCATCCGCAACGCCTGCGCGGCACCGGCATCGATGCGAATCTCGCCACGCGGTTTCATCGCGGAAATCCAGCGTTTGCGGGCGGCTTGCGGATCGTCCTGGGGGGTGAACCACGTCGCGCGGGCCCCGGTTTCAAGCGCCGATAGCGGCCGCATGACCGAACCTTCGGTGATGGCCATGGCGCAACCGCCGCCGGTCGCGGTTTTCGCGGCCATCAGCTTGGTTTTCATGCCCCCCTTGGACAGGCCCGAGGTGGCATCCCCGGCCATGGCCTCGATCTCGGGGGTGATGGCATCGATCACGGGAAAGAAGGTCACATTTGCCCCGCCGCGCGGATCGCCGGAATAGAATCCATCGACATCGGACAACAGGATCAGTTGATCTGCGCCGATGGTCACGGCAATCTGTGCGGCCAGCCGGTCATTATCGCCAAAGCGGATTTCGTCGGTGGCGACCGTGTCATTTTCATTGACGATCGGCACAACCCCCAGCCGCAGCAATTGCCCCAAAGTGGCGCGCGCGTTGAGATAGCGCCGCCGGTCGGCCGTATCTTCCAGCGTCATCAGCACCTGTGCGGTGGTGATGCCAAGCGGTGTCAGCACCTCTTCATAGGCGCGCGCCAGCCGGATCTGGCCCACGGCCGCGGCCGCCTGACTTTGTTCCAGCGGCAGCGCGCCCCGCCCCAGCCCCAGCACCTCGCGCCCCAGCGCGATCGAGCCGGATGAGACCAGCACCACCTGCACACCGCGCCCGCGCAGCATCGCCACATCCTGCGCAAGGCCCGCCAGCCAATCGGCGCGCAATGCGCCGCTGTCGCGATCAACCAGCAGGGCCGAGCCGATCTTGACGACCAGCAACCGGGCATCTTTCAGGGCCGCCAAGGGGCATCCTCCGTCGCATCACCGTCGCCGGCATCCTCATTGGCACTCTTTAACCGTTCGGCGCTGATCTCGGCTTTCAGCGCGCGCAGAACATCCGTGACCCCATCGCGCGTGGCCCCCGACATCAGCATCACCGGGCCGCCCGAGGCATCCTCAAGCGCGGCGCGTTTTTCGGCACGCTCATCCGCGTCCAGCGCGTCGATCTTGTTCAAAACCGTGATGCGCGGCTTGTCCGCAAGCACTTCGGAATAGGCTTCGAGTTCGATGATGATGGTTTCATAATCCTGAACCACATCTTCGGACGTGCCGTCGATCAGGTGCAGCAGCACCGCGCAGCGTTCGATATGGGCCAGAAACGTATCGCCAAGCCCGCGCCCCTCGGACGCGCCCTCGATCAGGCCGGGAATATCGGCCACCACGAATTCGGTATTATCGACGCCTACAACGCCCAGATTGGGATGCAGCGTGGTAAAGGGATAATCCGCAATCTTGGGCCGCGCATTCGATGTGACCGACAAAAACGTGCTTTTGCCCGCATTGGGCAGGCCGACAAGCCCGGCATCGGCGATCAGTTTCAGCCGCAGCCAAAGCGTGCGCTCGATCCCGTCAAGGCCGGGGTTGGCATGGCGCGGCGCGCGGTTGGTGGCGGTTTTGAAATGCATATTGCCGAAACCGCCATTGCCGCCGCGCGCAAGCAGCACGCGCTGGCCCACCTCGGTCAGATCGGCCAGAACGGTTTCTTCGTCCTCGTCCAGAATTTCGGTGCCCGCAGGCACGCGCAGCACGATATCGTCGCCATTGCGCCCGGTGCGGTTCTGGCCCATGCCGCCCTGCCCGTTCTGGGCAAAGAAATGCTGCTGATAGCGAAAATCGATCAGCGTATTCAGCCCGTCCACGGCCTCGGCCCAGACATCGCCGCCGCGCCCGCCATCGCCGCCATTCGGGCCGCCATATTCAATGAATTTTTCGCGCCGAAAGGATACGCATCCATTCCCGCCGCGCCCCGAGCGGATATAGACTTTTGCAAGATCGAGAAATTTCATCGGTTCTTTCCGCTAGTGGTTGCACCGCGCGATAGAGGATAACAGACGCGGCCTCAAGCCTCGCTGCAAGGCGGGGCGGGCCGGTTTCAGGCCAGTTTGCGCAGATAGGTCCAGGTTGGCACCATCGCATTGCGCGCCACGCTGAAACATTCGGCATCGCCAAGATATTCGAAACCGTTGTTGGTGACCACCCGCGCCGATGCGGGGCTATCCTGAAACACCTCGGCAAACAGGGTTTTGGCCTGTTGGGGATTGGCCTCGATCACGGCGCGCAGCGCCTCGGACGCAAGGCCGGTGCCCCAGAACGCCGGCCCCACCCAGTAATTGACCTGTGATTGTCCACGGCCCATGGCCGTCAGCGTCACCAGCCCAAGCACTTCGCCCAAACCGTTATCCGCCCCATCCAGAATCCAGGTCATGCGATCGGCCCCGTCGGCCTGGGTGCGCGCGATAAAGGCTTCGGTCGCGCCGGGCGGCAAGGGATGCGGGATCGAACGGGTAAACCGCGCGACCCGTTCATCGCCCGCATACATGGCCAAAAGCCCGGCGTCGGATTTTCGCACCGGACGCAGGATAAAGCGTTCGGTTTGAATGACCGGCAGGGGCGTGATCGGTGTGGCCAGTGTCATGGTGATATCCTCCAGTTCGCAGTATCGGCGGGGATTGCGTCAAAATCGCGACGCTTGCGGCGCTGGCAGGGGATTTTTCGGGCAGGCTGGTAAAATGCATGGGGGACCGGCCTGCGCCGACCCCCCGCTTTGTCAGCCAAGGTCACGGCCTATTCGGCAGCTTTCGCAGTTGGAAGCACCGAAATAAAGGTGCGGCCCTTGAGCCCTTTGTGGAAGGTCACCGCGCCTTCGGCGGTGGCAAAGATCGTGTGGTCACGACCGATGCCCACGCCTTCGCCCGGCCACCATTTGGTGCCGCGCTGACGCACGATGATATTGCCGGGAATGGCGGTCTGCCCACCAAAGAGCTTTACGCCAAGACGGCGGCCGGCGGAATCGCGGCCGTTACGGGATGAACCGCCTGCTTTTTTATGTGCCATATCGCTGTTCTCCTATCTATGATCAGGCCTGAGCCAGTTCCTTGGCCTGGGCCACCCAGCCTTCACGCTCGATCCGGCCTTTGAACGACAGCTTTTCGTCGAATTCGGCAACATCGGCATCGCTCCATGCGGCGATCTGGGCGAATGTGGTGATCCCTGCGGCCAGCAGCTTTTTCTCAAGCGCGGGGCCAACACCCGACAGACGTTTGAGATCATCCGCAGGCCCGGCAGCAGCCAAGGGGGCCGCAGCGCCGTTACCCGACACCGAACCCGCACCGATGGCAGCCTTGACGCCGCTCGCATCCGCGCCGGTTTCAAGGATGTCGGTGATCCGCACCAGTGTCAGTTGCTGGCGATGGCCGCGTTTACGCTGCGAGCTGTGCTTGCGGCGGCGTTTGACATAGTTGATGACCTTGGGGCCCTTGATCTGGTCAAGCACTTCGGCCTGAACCGCGGCACCCGCCACCAGCGGCGCGCCGACCGAGCCACCCACCATCAGAATATCGTTGAATTGAACCGTTTCACCGGCATCGGCGGCAAGTTTTTCCACGCGCAGCGTATCGCCGCTTTGGACCCGATATTGCTTGCCACCAGTCTTGAGGACTGCAAACATGCGTCATTCCTTTGTTCCCGCGCTCTTTGGCCCCCGGATGCCGGGTGTTTCGGGGTGTCCCCGCCTCGAACAGCGCGCCTTTTGGGCGTCATTACAAAATCCGGACAGACTCCGCCTGCCCGGTTGCGGGCTTATGCGCGGACTGCGCCCGATAGTCAAGGCCCGGCCGCATGCGCAATCAAAGATCCTGGCTCATCATCGCGCGCGCGGCGCCCTGGCCAAGACCATGGGAAATCCCGCTATACATTTCGTCAAAGGCCGCGAACAGCGCGCGGTGTCAAAGGCCGCGAACAGCGCGCGGTTCAGTGCCCGCCCGGCAGCAGTCTCGGAAAAGTCGATATAGGAAGTGATATCCTCATCGGCAAGCGGGCGATAAGCCAGATGCAAAAAGTGCATCAGCCAAAGTTCGGTATCGGCGCGGATCGCGTCTTCTTGCGCCCAGACATCGGCGATGATCTGTTCCTGCGTTAACCCGTCGCCGATCCCTTCACCGCTGGCAAGGCCGGTATAAAAGGCATGCGACGCATTCATCGCGCCGGCCACATTCGCGTCGATCAGGTTATTGGCGTCGATAAAACGCGTCAGCAATTGATGGCGCGCCGCATCGCGGTTTGGCAGATCGGCGGCGGCGGCCTGGGCCTTTTCCTCGACCCCCTCATCCATCAGCGCGCGTCTTGCGGCGATTTCGAGTTCCGTGATCTGGCGGCCGGTATCGGTGCTGAAAAACGCGATGACAGGTTGCAGATCCGTATCGGCCAGTTCCGCATCCAGCCGGTCGCGCACGATGGTTTCAAGCCGCGCGGCGTCATAGAGCTGTTCGCTCAGCGCCGCCCAGCCCGTGCCGCCATCGCCGGCGAAAAGCTCGGCCTCGATCTCGCGGGCGTAATCCAGCCCCTCGGCGCGCATGACCGCGATCACGTCGCCAAGCTGCAAGACATCCGCCAGTGGATCGACCCGCCGCTCGGCATATGCGGCGGTGGCGATAAACAGAAATGCAAACCAAAGAGCAAGGCCGCGGCGCAACATGGGGCATCCTTTCGCAAGCAGGCAAATCTGACGATAGGCGCCGGCCCCCCGCATTCCAAGTCCGCGCCGATGACTTTTGCGTGCAGCACCGCGCAAAAAGGGCTTGCACCCGCCCGCCCCGCCCGCTAATGACGCGCCACCAGACCCCCGCGGAGAGATGCCGGAGTGGTCGAACGGGGCGGTCTCGAAAACCGTTGAGCCTTCACGGGTTCCCAGGGTTCGAATCCCTGTCTCTCCGCCACTTACCTTTGAAATCATTAGATAACTTCTAGATCAAGGCTCACTATTGCCGATCTGGTGGCAGTTTCCGCGCAGTAGCTTCGGGATGCCCACAAGGAATTCCCGAAAAACGAGCGGCGCATCTTCGCTAAATTACTTTCGGCATGGCGTCGGAACGCAGACCGACACCCTATCCCGGCGCATCCTCGGCCTGCTTGATCCCGGCGACGGCCGGGGCGTGGCCTTCGTCGATGCGCGGCAGGAACCATGCCAGCAAACCGGCCAGCGGCAGAAAGGCGCACAGGTGATAGACCGCCTCGATCCCGACGCTGTCCGCCATCCCGCCCAGCACCGCCGCGGCGATCCCGGCAAGCCCGAAGTTCAGCCCGTAAAACAGCCCGCCGATCAGGCCGATCCGCCCCGGCGCCAGCTCCATCGCATAGATCAGGATCGATGCGAAGGCGCTCGACATGATCAGGTTGATCAGCACGGTCAACACACCCGTCCAGAAGAAATCCACATGCGGCAACAGCAGCGTCAGCGGCAATGGCCCCAGCACCGAGATCCAGATGATCCGATAGCGGCCGATCCGGTCGCCCAGAATCCCGCCGATCAGCGCACCCGCCGCCGCCGCCAGCAAAAAGACGAACAGCATCAGTTGCGACACCGGGATCGAGACATCGAACCTCTCGATCAGGTAAAAGGTATAGAACGAGCGGAAACTTTCCACATAAGTGTTTTTCGAAAACATCAGCAGCGTCAGCACCGCCAGCCCCCAAAGCACCGTGGCGCGTGGATGCACCGCATGGGCCCCTGCCCCGGCGCCGCGTGAAGCCGCAAGCCGCCGGTGCAGCGCCGCCATCTGCCGCGCCGTCCAGACCATCAAGATCACCGCCAGCAAAGCCGCCAGCGCGAACCAGGCAAGGCTCGTCTGGCCTTTGGGCACGATGATCAGTGCCGCCGCCAGCGGCCCAAGCGCCCCGCCCGCCTGTCCGCCGATCTGGAACAACCCCTGCGCCAGCCCTTGCCGACCGCCCGACGCCATGCGCACCATCCGCGTGGCCTCGGGGTGAAAGATCGACGACCCGATGCCGACACAAGCTGCCGAGACCAGAATGAACCCATAGCTCGTGGCAAAGCCAAGCCCCAGCAACCCCGCCAGCGAAAACATCATCCCCACCACCGAGGCATAGGGCATCGGGTGGCGATCGGTCACATGACCCACCACCGGCTGAAACAGCGAGGCCGCGATCTGAAACGTCAGGGTGATCATGCCGATCTGCACGAAATCAAGCGCATAGGCATCCTTGATGATCGGATAGATTGCCGGGATCAGCGACTGGATCAGATCATTGAGCAGATGCGTCGCACTCAGCGCAAGCAGCACAGCCATATGAGTTTGCGGCCGCGCGGCCACGGATCGCACCTGTTCCATCGCTGGTTCTCCTGAAGGGATCAGATCCCGGCCGAAACCGGGTCACTCGATATGCCGCCAAGCTGGCTCAAATGAGCGCAAGGGTAAAGGGGCGATCTCACGTTCCTGTGGCATCAAGGGCGGCTGGCCCTGGCCTATCGCGCGCCCCAGATGCGATATGATTTCGATACGCAATCAACCCCGACAGATAATGTTCCACATCGTCAATGCGCACCCGAAATGCATGATGCCGGATAAAGAATGCCCCAAGGATACGGTCCGGGTTTTTGAAAAACATCGCATATTCCGGCCAGAAATGGCCATTCAACAGATAGGCCGCGCGAAAATGCAAGGCGCGATTGAATTTTTCCTCATCAAATCCTCCAAGCAATGACGCAGCCTCCGGCATGGATTTTAATCGATCCAACATCTTGCGCCCGGCCATCATCAGTTCAAGCAGCGTCGGAAAAGTCGTGATCCGCTGCAGGACAAAATCCAGATATCCGTCAAAATTCTGAATCCCAAAACGAAAATACCTGTTTTCCGGGCGGTGTATTATCAATTCATTGGTGCAATAGCTCAGCCAGTGATCGTGATACTTCCAATAATCCTTCGCGATAAAATGATCAAACGCGCGCTCAACGGCCGTGATCCAGCGCGCGTCCTTGGTCAGTTGATAAAGCCGCATCAGCGCAAAGGCTGCCTCGCCTTCGTAATAGATGATGCGGAATTTCTCTTTCACCGACAGATCTGGCCAATTCAAAACATGAATGAACGATCCATCCCGCTGCTGCATATGTAAAATGCCCAGGGCAAGCTGCTGCATCAGCACCGCATCCCTATCGGTGCCCGTCAAGGCCGCATATTTCGACAATGCAAGAATGGCAGTCGCATTAGCCCCAAGTTTGATTTCATCGCCGGTGTCAACGACAAAGGCCATATCGCCGATCACGCGGATGAATTTTTGACGTAGATACCCTAGCCCCCGATCAATAGCCGATATAAGCGCGGCATCACCTGTTTGCTCCCACGCTTCCAACATTGAATAAAGCGTGCTGGCATGGCGCAGGGCGTTATAGGCCGGAATTTGACGATCGAAACACGGATGATAGCCATAAATGAAACGCCCGTCATTTCCGACCTGCCGCGCCAGAAAATCTGCGGCATCCTTGATCACGTGATCCAAGGTGTTGCTGTCCAACGGCTCAACCCTGCGCCGCCCAGCGTTTCGATTGTTTCCATAAAGCTCGTGGACAACACCGTCCTCACCGCAAAATAGCCCGGCCGACGCAAGCATATGCACAGGGGTATCGTCGGCAAAATCGGCTGACGCAGCGCGGCCATATTTTTGCTGCAATGCTACAATGAAATTTTTTTCATTAACAACGCAATGTGGAATCTGATTGCCGCCATAAAGCATAGCATTGGCATTCAATTCCTGTTCCAGAAACATCTGGTTGAAATTTGTATCCAGCGCAATCCCCCGCCGACAATAATTGCGTTTCACATTACCCAGTCGTTTGCGCAAAATCCCCCAATTCCATGTTTCAACACCCTCGATCCAGTCCAGCCGCAGAAAACGTCCGCGTAAATCATGTTGCGCCATTACGTTATGCAGTGCAACTAACGCCAAATCCCACGCGGTGCCGACATCCCCCCCGGTTCCCTGCGCGCTCACGGCACGTTTTGCACCGTCAGAGACCGAAAATATCAGCGTCACCGCCGGGAATGGCGGTGCAATTTTTGGCACCCGGCCCGACAATGCGGCTTTCAGCGCCGATAGTCGCGTTTCCAAAGCAATTTCCGCTTCGCGTTGAAAAACATTCATATCAAAATCCATCCACAGTCAGCGGATACCCGTAAAGCTGGAATTGCGTCAGCCCGAGATCGTTGCGAATGGCCTTGCTGCGCGCGGCACATTCGACAAGCCGTTCCTGCAAGTTGAATTTCGCCTCGACCAGTTCGACCTGTCGCCCATAAAGCGTTTCTTCGACATCCAAAAGATCGGTAATTTGTCTGCTGCCCAATTCGATATATTGACTGCGATAAAGATCGCGAGTTTGCCTCATGGTTTCAATCTGGCGCGTCAACATCGCCTGCTTTTCGCCTAACGACGAAATTTGTCGCTGCAGCCGCAATTCATCAAGCCGAATATTACGCTCTTCTGCCTCTACCATCGCTTCGGCGCTTGCCCGGCGATTGCGTGCAGCGTTTTCTTTCGCCCTGATTGCGCCGCCTTGAAATAAGGGCGCGCCTAGGTTGATATTCAAACCGCTGGAAACATTGCCGCCGGTCAGGGACACGCGGCCTAATGGGTTAAGGCTGATGCTCGGGTAACGGGCGCGTGCGGCGCTTTCAAGGTTCAACCGCGCCTTGATCAATTCCAGCTGCGCTATTTGCAGCATATCAGTTTCGCCACCGGGGGGCGTGCAGTTTTGGGAAAAATCCGGAATGGTGCCACCCTGACTGGTTCCGGTAAGCCTTTGCAGTTTATCGCGTGCCTCGGAAAGCTCCAACCGGGCATCAAGCAATTCGAACTCCGCGCGCTCCATCCGATTGCGGGTTTCCAGCAGATCCGGCGCAGAGGCGGCGCCGATATCCTGACGTTCGGCAATCAATCCATGCAGATCGGACATTGCCGTGAATTGCGCGCGCTTGACCGCCACCAATTCTTCGAGCATCCCGACTTGACGCCAGCTTATCAGCGCGTCGGCCGCAGAATTATCGACTGCGGCCTGAAACATCAGATATTGAATCTGAAGGTTTATATCCGCCGCCTCAATCGCGCGTTTGGTGCCGCCGAAATCGACCAGCAACTGCTCGCCCGAAAGTTCCAAATCTGGATCGCCTGCGCCGGCCGCGCCCAACCCACCCACAACACCAAAACTCAGGCTTGGAAAAAGCGCCGCCTGTTCGACGGCGATCTGATCCACGCTTGCGCCGGTGAGGCTCGCCTGTTCGCGCACCCTTGGATCGAGCAATAATGCCGCATGAACCGCAGCGCGCACGTCATTAACCTTGCCCGCCGTTAGCGGTTGCAAATCGCCACTACGCGCGTCGATTTTGCGCATGGTCTCGGTCGGCGCGCCGCTGGTGCATGCGGCCAGTAATCCCGCCAAAGCCAGATATCCGAAGTAACGCGAAAACGTGATCACCGGTTTCATCATCTTTCTCGCATCGCCTCGCCCGCCCGATTGAACGGCTGCACTAAATATTCCAACACGGTTTTTTGTCCGGTATGGATATCCACAGTCGCCATCATCCCCGGAGATATCGCAAAGCGCGCGCCTGCGTCGTTAATCAACGCATCGCTTTCGGTGCGGATCAAAACGCGGTAATAATATTGATCACGGTTGATTTCATCCTGTATCGTGTCGGGCGAAATTGTGACGACTTCGCCCTTTAACCCGCCAAAGATTGCGTAGGCTCAGGATTCATAACCAGAAGATGACGGTTGCTGCGAGGGCGATGGCAGAGAGGAAGACCTTGGGACAGCGGTCGTAGCGGGTCGCGACGCGCCTCCAGTCCTTGAGCCTGCCGAACATGATC
>Ga0265293_10009424_pt1 | contig 14041 bp, 14 predicted proteins | sample Munlanlewell138R_FD_192505 | JGI IMG/M metagenome (GOLD analysis project Ga0265293, IMG submission 192505) | Leachate microbial communities from a municipal landfill in Southern Ontario, Canada - Leachate well 138R | ecosystem: Engineered > Solid waste > Landfill > Unclassified | place: Canada...
TTTTTATTATTTTAAATGAACGGTATATCTGCTCCAAAAGAATTAAACGGGTTAGTTGGTGGGGAAAGGTCAGAGGGGAAAGAGAAAGGCGAAAATCCGCCTTATTGATAATCTCCGCCGATAGGCCCAAAGAACCTCCTATAACAAAAACCAAATTACTGTCCCCCCTCAAGCCCAGTTGCCGGATTTTTTCCGCCAACCCTTCCGAAGATGAGGGTTCTCCCTGAATATCCAGGGCAATTACATACAGTTTATCCTTTAAAAAGGGGAGTATTTTTTGTCCCTCTGTTTCTTTTAGCTGTTCCCGCTGCTTTACACCTAGATTTTCCGGAGCCTTTTCATCGGCAATTTCAATAATATTAAGCTTACAATACCTACCCAGTCGCTTTTTATACTCCCCGATGGCTTGCATCATAAATTTTTCTTTTATTTTCCCCACTGCTACAATGGTAATCTGCAATTTAACCTTCCTTTATGCCACAATAGGAGCCATCCTTTTGTAGCCGGTTAGTTTTCTTTTAAAGAAATTTGAATTTGTAGTTCTCCGATAGCGGTTTCCAAGGGAATTTTCAAAACCGTTGCGTCACTGAGGGTTAAAGGTTTTTCTTTGTCTACGATAATTCTGGGAGGTTTAATATCACATTTATAATCCTCGCTTGACAATTTGGAAACGGCATTACCGCTGATGATATTAGATACTTCCCCCAAGGCGGAAGTAACAAAACCATCCAGTTCCGCCATTTCCATACCCGACATTATCTTTACCATTTCTAAAATCATGCTTTCCGGGAAACGGTATAGGATGGAACCGGTTAAATCACCTGTAATATCTATGATTACCCCTACCTCTTTTTTACCTAACATTTTCGAACAAGCATCAGTCTGACATCTATTGATATCCAGATCCAGCATTAACTTAAAAACATCAATGGTAGCCTGATAAAAGGGATTAACATATTGTGCTTTCATTAATTACTAACCCCCTTGCTTTTTACGTAGTCGGCAATTTTTTGATCGGTTGCAGCTACATGGTTAATCAGCCAGGCCAATAACTTGCCTGCAAACTGCTGGACCAAATCCTCGGCATAGCCTTGCTCCTCAAACCTGACGGCAAATTCCCCCACTTCGTTTTTAAAATCCTCATGAACCTGCCTATGTGCTTCCAGACCCGGGTAGCCTTGTTCCTCCTGATAAGCCTCCTCATCGGCGAAATGTGTAACCACATAACCCTTCATAAATTCTAGGGTCTCCTTTACTTTGGGTAGTTTATCCCCCCATTCCCCCTCTTTTCGGAGGGAAACCACAAAATCCTCAACACGGCGAAAAAGCTCTTCGTGCTGCTGATCAATTTTTTCCACTCCAATTTTGTACTTTTCTTTCCACATCATTTCTACATTCCCCCTTTTCCATCTAAAAGATTTTATCCTGCCGGGCTAAGCCCCCAAGGAAAATTTGTAACCTACTCCCCAAACTGTTTTCAGGTATTGAGGCTTTGATGGTTCGAGCTCTATTTTCGTCCTAATGCGACGCACAAAAACGCTGATTGAACCCAGATCAGCCACATAGTCCTCATCCCAGAGGTGTTTGAAAAGCTGTTCCCTGGTAAAGACCTGCTCGGGATTATTAGCCAAAAAACAGAGCAAATCAAACTCTTTTGCCGTCAACTCTATTTTTTCCCCTCTGACTATAACTTCCCTGGATTTACAGTTAATACTAAAGTCCTGATAGTTTACTGTTCCTACCTCATTGTTTACCTTTGGGGGCTCAATATTTCTCCTAATTAAAGCTTTTACCCTCAAAACCAACTCAATTGTACTAAAGGGTTTAGTTAAGTAGTCATCGGCGCCTAAATTAAAACCTACGCTTTTATCAATAATCTCACTTTTCGCCGACAACATTATCACCGGGGTTTCCGACTCCTTACGAATCAGGCGCAGCACCTCAAATCCGTCTTTTTCAGGCAGCATAATATCCAGAATTACCAAGTCGGGTTTTTCCTGCTGAAACATTTGCCAACCTTCAATTCCGTCCCCGGCATAAAAAACCTGAAAACCCTCCTTTGCAAGAGCCTGTTCCACCACCTTTTTGATGCTTTCTTCATCATCAACTAACAGTATCCTAGCCCCTTTCTGTTGCATCCTCGCCCTCCTTTTTAAACTCGAAGTTTCCAATGGGCAGCCCGAGTATAAAGGTACTGCCCTCCTCTAACTTGCTGTCCACCTTAATCCAACCGCCATGCATCTCCAATAGTTCCTTAGTTAAGGCCAAGCCAAGACCCGAACCCCTATAGCGCCTGGCATTGGAACTATCCAGTTGGCGAAATCTTTCAAATAAGTAAGGTATGCCTTCGGTACTAATGCCGATACCTGTGTCAATGACCTTAATAATTACTTCCCCGTCGGCCTCATCAAAATCTACAACAATCTCTACTTTACCGTTATGAGGAGTAAACTTAACCGCATTATCAGCCAAATTCAAAACCGCCCGCCTGATTTTTTCGGGATCAGCCCTAAATAGGGGCACTTCCGCTAAAAAGGTGGAGGAGAAATCTATGGCCTTTTTCTGGGCAATGGGGGCCACTAGCCGCTCAACAGATTCAATTACATCCACCAAATCCATTGTTTCTAAGTGGAGCTGGTATCTGCCAGCCTCAATTTGCGCCAAATCCAATAGGTCATTGATTAAAACCAATAATTGCTCACCATTCTTTTTAATTTCCTCTATATTCTGGTGGTTAATGCCCTCTTTTTCCGGCAGCTGTTCCTCCAAAAGTTCAGCAAAGGCGATAATTGAGGTTAAAGGTGTTCTTAATTCGTGACTCATAGTGGCTAAAAATTGGGATTTATGTACATTAAGGGCGGATAACTTTTCATTGGCCAAGGTAAGTTCCTCTGTCCTTTTTTCCACCTCACCTTCTAAATCGTCATAAAGGACACCCAACTGATCCGCCATGTCTTTAAACTGAATAGCTAACTCTTTAATTTCACCCTGGGCGTTGATTCCCCCTATATCCACCTGAAGGTTCCCCCTGCCTACCTCCACTGCCGCCATCTTCAGCTTATCTAGGGGCCTGCCTACCAGGAAGTTAATCAGTAAAAAAATTGTCGTCAAGCTAAAACCCAGGAGCAATAAGGTAAACCCCAGTTGTCTGAAGGAATTGGAACGCAGGTTGGCTATAAAAGAATCCATGGGAATCATCACACTGATGGCCCCTGCATATTCACCCAACTCGTACCCTTCACGTGGGTAACCCGCTATATCAAATTTACCTGCCGGTTCGCCGTGACAGGGCAGGCAAGATTCATTGGCAAAAAGAGGTCTTATGTAGCGAAAGTAGTGCTTGCCGTTAATCTCCTGCCGGTCCCAAACCTCTACGGGCTTCATGGTTTCTTCGTAGGCAAGTAAAACTGCTCTTTCAAATTGATCCGGTTCATTTAAAGGATTTCTGGTGTTCAACCTAGTCTGCTTGATAGTATAATCCGTCCAGCGTCCAAAAATTTGGTTGACTCCGGTGCCCACGGCAGCAGGATTTAAACCTTTGAACTCAAAATTACCTAGGCTGTCATAATTAATGCGATCCTGATGCTGGGAAATGAATTCCCTGGTTGCCAGTAATTGCAAGGTAATTACTTGAGCCTTTTCTTTTAGTTCCGCATAGGCCTGGCGCTGCAGTTGATAATGCTCCCATAGAAAATGGGCAGCCATCACTGAAACAATAATTAAAGTTGTGGCCAGCATAAAACGAAAAGACAGGTTATGGCGGGACATAACAAGACCCCCTACTGAATTTAAGGAACATGAAAGATTTCACTTATGGCTATTATTCGACATCCCGGAATATCTTCCTGCTAAAAAGCAATATATTCACTATTGCTAAGTCCGCTCAAACAAAAAGCCCTCCACAAACCAATGCCTGCAGCCAAGATCATGCTTTGGCTACAGGCTATTAAAGGAGGGGGATGGAAATTACAAATTAAATCAGCTTTTCTTTCCTGGGGATAATTTTAATTGCTGGTACAACTGCAACTGCTACGCAAGCATATTCGCAAAGACCGCAACCGGTACATTTATCTTCCACTACAACAGGATACTGAAACTCCTTCATATACAGGGCTTCGTCATATAAGGGACAGTTGTTCCAGCAGGACCGGCAAGCATCGCCATGGTAGGCATAGCAAAGCTCCTCATCTATGACTGCCACCCCAATTCTCACTTCCTCCATCGGTAACGGTTTTAAAGCACCGGTGGGGCAGACCTCGGGACAATCCATACAAAGGGTACAGGGTGCATCCTTTGGAATAAAATAGGGTGTTCCCAAAGACAAACCATGCTCTATACCCCCGGCCATTAATGCCTTTTCGGGGCAGACCTCTATACACTGGCCGCAGCGGATACATTGGGATAAAAATTCCGCATCTGTACCTGCTCCAGGCGGTCTTAAAAGGTTTGGACCGATTTTTTTTGCCGGGGCCATTGACAAGGTCATCATTCCACCCACTGCCACCGCTCCCCCAAGCTGCAAAAACTCCCTTCTGGAAGGCTCCCATTTTGCCTCCTTGGCAGCCATAACTTCTTGCTGGGCTCTGTTTACCTCCGGCACAAAAGGATCCTTTTTTTTACCCATCAGGGCAGGTAATTGAAATTTAAAGCTCAGTGCCCCTTCCGGGCAGATGTCAATGCAGCTACCACAGCGAGTGCAAAGGGGTGATTCTACTCGGGTTAAACCTCCGGTAATCGCTTTTTGCAGGGCCGAAGCTGTATAATCACAAACTCTGACGCAACGCTGACATTTCGTACATTCCAGGCCATCTATATTGATTCCTAAAGGGCTTAAACGGGCCCATAAGGCATAAAAAGCACCTAAAGGACAGACATATCTACACCATGCCCGTTGTATGCCCGCCAATTCGAGGGCTAAAATAATAATTAAAATTAACACTTCTAATCCTAAACCAAAAAGAATTGCTCTATAAAAAATACCGATGGGGGAAAAACTTTGAAAGACCGGCACCCCTATTAAAAAACTAACTACCAAGACCACAGGCAGCATCCAATACCACTGCTGCTGTTGTTCCAGTTTCTTTTTTAGGCTTTTCCTTTTAATCAGCGGCACCTTGTTGGCCAGCTCCACTAAAAAGCCAACGGGGCAAACCCAGCTGCAAAAGGCCTTACCCAAAAGAAGGTAGGCACCAAGGATCAAGAGCACCCCGATGATTCCCAACAAAGCTAAACCACCTAAGGTTTTAGCGGCTAGGATAACTTCCGCGATAGCTAATGGATCCATTAAAGGAATACCAAAAATATTGCTGGCTAATAAAGTGCCCTTAATGCCTAGAAAACCTACTAAAGGTAAGAGGAATATACCTATCATTAATATTTGAACTATTCTTCGGTAAAAAACCCAGGTTTTGGGCATGCTCACCACTTCCTTACCTAGTCGGCGCCCTTCGCATCGCAATAAAATCCGGGCCGTCAACGGTTTTTAAAGGATCATCCCCGGCTTTTATACCATCAGCAAGCTGTTTCCAAGAAAACAAAGCCGGGGAGTCTTGTTAAATCAATTACGCCTTTTGAATCTTAACCGCACAGATTTTAAATTCCGGCTCAAAGGAGGCCGGGTCAACTGCATCATTGGTAATAGCATTTACCAAGGGATCTACCTCCCACCAGGTTGCGAATAACATTCCCGGCTGAGGAACCCCCGGTCTGCCCACCCGGGCCGGCATGATGATGGAGCCTCTCCTGGAGGTAAGTCTTACATTGTCTCCATCCTTAATGCCCAGTTGAGTAGCATCCTGTGGGTTTACCTCTACATAAGATTTAGGCATTGCCCTAACCAAAGCCGGACTGTTGCCTGTCATGGTGGCCCCGTGCCAATGCTCCAATACCCTGCCTGTGGTCAGACAATAGGGGTATTCCTGATCCGGCATTTCGTCTCCTACCCTATAGGGTCTGGCAAAAATTACTGCCCTCTTATCAGGTGCGGAATAAAAGCTGACTCCTTCTTTGACGTAGGGGTCCCAAGGGGCGGCAAAACGCCTGACTGTTCCCTTTGTTCCCTGGTGATCTTTAACAGGCCACTGAATACCGTGGGCTTCCCTTAGGGCAGGGTAACTGGCCAGTTCCATATCAGTCCCTGTGGTACATTTCATATATTCATTCCAAACATCTTCCGGTGTTTCGAAGGGGAACATATCGCCATAACCCAAACGTCTGGCAAAATCCAGAAGCATTTGCACATCGGGTTTTGCCTCCCCTGGAGGATCAATGGCTTTGGCCATATGCTGGGTTCTCCGTTCTGTATTGCCGTAAACCCCTTCCTTTTCACACCAAAATGCTGCCGGCAAAACTACATCTGCCAATTGAGTAGTCATAGTGGGATGAAAAGCATCTGCCACCACTAAAAAGACTTTCTCCATGCCCGGGTGGTAGTGAGTTGCATTGGGCAAAGAGTGGGCCGGGTTGGTAGTGGAGATCCAAAGGCATTTGACATCCCCATCATTACAAGCCTGGAACAGCTTCATGGTATGATGGCCCATTACAGGCTGAATTCTTTCCACCGGTATATTCCAAACCTTGGCGATTTCTTCACGGTGTTTTGCGTTGGCAACCAGGCGGTGGCCCGGCAACAAGTGAGACAAACCGCCTACTTCTCTGACACTGCCGCAGGCACTGGGTTGGCCGGTTAATGAGAAAGGACCGGACCCTGGTCTGGAAATTTTACCTGTCAGCAAATGCAGATTGTGGATTAAGTTATTGCAAAATACCCCGGCTACCCTTTGGTTAATACCCATGGTCCACATGGAAATGGTCTCCTTACCGGGGGCACCGAAAATACGTGCCAACTCCCGAATCTTACTTGCCGACAGACCGGTCTTTTTCTCGGCCTCCTCAGGGGTAAATTGCTTTAAAAACTCTTTGTATTCTGCATAGGTAATGGGATTGGCCCCATCGGAAAATTGGCAGTGATCCTTTATGAATTGCTCATCGGTCATGCCTTCCTCAATGATCACATAGGCCATGGCATGCAATAAAGCCATATCTGTACCCGGCTTAAAGGGCACTGAATAATCAGCGATTTCATGGGATCGGTGCCGACGGGGATCAGCCATAATAATAACACAATCCGGATTGTTTCTTTTTCTTTCAACCAAGCGACCGAATAATACCGGGTGAGCCTCCGCCATATTAGAGCCGATGATAAAGAAAACATCCGCGTGTTCAAAATCATCATAGGCTCCCATCGGCTCATCGGAACCAAAGGTAGTCAGGTAACCTCCTACGGCACTGGCCATACATAAACGAGGGTTACCATCCACATTATTGGTGCCTATGGCGCCTTTAAAAAGTTTAACAGCCACATAGGTTTCTTCCGCCATGGTTTGTCCCGAGCCATAAAAAGCTACTGAATCCGGGCCATAAGTATCAATGGACTCCCTGAACTTACTGGCGATTAGCGTCATAGCCTCATCCCAACTGGACTCTACAAACTTACCGTCTTTTTTAATCAAAGGCTTTTTAAGTCTTGTCTTGGCGGTTATTACCTCGGGTAAATAATAACCCTTGGCACATAGTAAACCCTTGTTGCCTTCATTATCGGGATCACCCTTGACCGCAACAACCTTATCTCCTCTAACTCCTATCAAAACTCCGCAACCGGTGCCACAATAACGGCAAACGGATTTTACCCACCTATCCACCACTTCCTTAGTTGGGTCACCGGGGGTCCCGGTTTCCTGCACTTGACCTTGCTGACCGGAACAGCCCACGGACACCATTGCTGCCGAAACTGCGGCCGCCTTAATAAAATCTCTTCGTTTTAGTTTCATCTAGCTACCCTCCTTGGCTCCATCATTGTTCCAGCGCATGACATTGACGACAATAATTGTGTTCCGGGTGAGGGGTTTTCGGTGCTTTTCCTACTTCCCCGTCACGATGGCAAGCTAAGCATTGCGCCCTATCATCTATTTCATGAGGAATCATTGGCGGAAAACCGTCTAAATCATAGCTTGGTCTTTCCCCCTCAGTAATCACCGGAGAGGGTGGTGCAGGTGACTGAGTATCGCAAGCACTTAGTACAAAAGTGGCAAGGAATAATAACAATAAAAGATAGATGGGCATCAAATACCTCAATCGTTTTCGAACCCTCATCTTTTCACTCCTCCCTTACTAACCGTTTCAATCATTTGGTATAAACATTTTAAGGGGAGATTCAGGGATAACAATAGCTGGGATGGGAGCCAAGCACACTAAAATACACTTGCCGCAGCCATTGCACTTTTCGCTGTTTACCTTGGGATAGCGATAGTCTGTCAGCTCTATGGCCTTAGGGATAGCGGGACAAGCACTATAACAGCCGGTACAAATTTGCCCCCAATAAGCTAAACATTTTTCCTTATTAATTTTTGCTATCCCTGCTTCGGCAAGATTCACCGCCCCAGGCGGAATGAATGCGCTGCCTAAATACTTCAAGTCTTCAGCAAATAAAGACAAAAGCTTTCTTCTCCCAACCGACTTTTCTGCTGACATAAAACCCCTCCCTATAGAGTGGCTTCCCCACTTTCCTGAAGATAAACCGGGTAAACTCCAAGGACTCCCGGTAGAACCTTTAGCTCCTTTTCCAAGACCTGGTGGGCTTCTTTAAAGCTATGGCTTTCCAGCAGAAAGATCACTTGCCCCTCAACAAAAGTTACCGGCTCCAATCCTTCTATCTTTCCGGCAGCAGCGATCAATTGCTGTTCACTGCCCGGATTGCAATGAATTACTAAACTAGAAATGACCATTCTTGCACCTCACCATTATGCCTTGATAAGCTTCCACTCTCTAGCAACTCTCAAGTTCGATCTTAAGTTGGTTGGCTGGTACGATTGTCCAGCCAACCTTTCTACAAAATACAACACTGAACCTATTTCAGACTATCCAATTCGCGACCGGTTTCTCTTTCGTATTTATACTTCGGTAGCGGATCCACGGAAACACCGGTAGCTTCTTTTAAAGCATGCTCCAGTCTCAGTCTATTGGCCTCATTTTCTATATCCTGATAGTACTGCCACAAGCTGGCAGCGCCGTGCCAGTGTGCGTAGTCAGGCGCAAAATGCTGGGCACCTTTGATGGTAGTCGCTTCCGCATACTTAAAGAGTTCAAACATGACGCTTTCGATTTGGCTGACATGGCTGTAGCCCAAAGTTTTGGCATTCAGTAAGGGAATACCTTCCTGATTTAGAAGTGAACCGTAGGTAGGTTCAAGAATGCCGTCTCTGTATAGATCTTGAATAATCTTTCTGGCTGCGTTCACAATACGCAGGGTTTCTTTCTTAACCTGCTCCACATTATCTCTAGAATCATTTACGAATTCCTGGCTATGGCATTTGAGACAATTATCCCAAAGCATTTGCCTGCCGGCTTCCTCATATTCATCCTTCAACTGGATGATCAAGTGATTGTTGCTGGGATCGGTATGACAGGTAATACAAGTCGGTTCACCGGTAACCATTGCTACTTGATGGTGTACGCTGGACTCATAGGCTTCCCTTTGGGGGTGATCCGGTCCCATATGGCAGTTTTCACAGCCATTAACTAAGCTTCCCGTAACCTGTTGGCCCTTCGTAGCCAGTTTTTCTGACTTGGGCACAGTAGAGTTATGTGCGTTGTGACAGCAAGTGCAGTTATTATCAATTTTGGTATGGCAAGCGTCACAGCCTTGGGTTTTCATTGCCGGCCATGCATCTAACAGTTTATATCTGGCGTTACCTTGGGAATAATTGGTTGCCACCACATGTCTTGTTTGTGAATAGCCTTCCAATTGCTCCTCGTGACAAGCACCGCAGGTTTCCATGGGAACCTTTTGAAAGTTACCATATACCAGGTCTTCATCCTGCAATATTTCGGTGCCGTGACAACTGGCGCAGCTCACACCGTTTTGACCGTGGGGGCTGTCTTTCCAAATTTGGTATTTCATCGGCATTTTATCTTTGTAATAATTTTCAAAAGCAATCACATCTGCCTTAGTAGCACCTTCGGGTATCTCCAGCTTCGCACTGGTAGAGGATGTCCCGATCAGGACAAGCCCGCCAACTACTAAGACGATTACTACAGCCCAGAGGACTATATTCTTTTTACTTTTTCCACTCACCTTTTGTCTCCCTCCTCGGTTTTAGTCTGGGGACGATGCCCTACCCTCTTATGGCAGGAAACGCATGATGCCGTGCCAACGGCGGTAGAATGGGCCAGCTGTTGCGTTTCATTTTTAGGCAATATTTTATTTATATCATGACACTCCAGGCAGTTATCATCATTGATTGCTGCCCTTGCCCTTACCTTCAAATTAGGCTTCATCAGTTCCCATTCAAAAGCACTAGGCTTAACAAAATAATGCACATATGGCTCCTTTAACTTACCCACTTTAGCCACTAATGTTTGGGCATATCCCATAGGGAGATGGCAATCCTTACATTCTGCCACAATCCCCAGCTCATTTTGGCCATGAGTTGAGGCCTCCCAAGTGGCAACTACCTCGTCCATCTCATGGCACGCCCCGCAAAAACTAGTCTGCGAGGTGAAATTGCTAGCCCCGCTGACAAACAAAAGTGCGGCTAAAGCTAAGGCTAGAGGCAAAAGCCATTTTAATTTCTTCTCTTCGCCAATGGTTACTTTTTCTTTGCTGGTTGCCGTCGTCACTACCTATCCTCCCTTCACGAAAAACATTACTTTACCGTCGGTTCTCTGTTTCACCCTTAGCCCTGTCCTATACAATCCCTCCCCATCAAAAGATTCTTCACTGGTTAAAATTTTAACAAACACTTTTTAGTAGAACTTTGCTAGTACTTTAATGAACAATTAAGAAATAATTAACAAATTATTACTCCAAGAACGAAAACAATTAGCCCACAAGAGAATCCCGGCGGATTCCTTCCGGACAGCGGCAAGAAGAAAACACGCCCTGCCCTCCTTCATGTGGGCTGAAATAAAAAAAGCCCCCCGACAGAGGGGCTGTGAACAAAAATATCTCGTTAGTTGGTTCCCGGCTTAGGAACCGGGCATTTCTCCCAGGGTTAACTCAAAATCCAGGGCTTTGCCCTTACGTACTACCCTGATGGCGATTTGATCCCCCACCTTTTGTTTTTTGAGAGCCTCTTGCAGATCGCCGGCAGTTTTAATATTGCTTCCGCCGATCTGAACTATTATATCCTCAACCTGTATGCCGACCTTTTCCGCAGGGCCGCCGGGCACAATGCCTCCAACAAAAATGCCCTCCGGTAGGTCATACCATTGTGCCATCTGAGAGGTAATCTCCTGATAATCATAAATACCTATAAAGGGTCTGGAAACATAGCCTTTATTCAACAACTCCTGCACAATGGGCTTCACGCTATTAATTGGAATGGCAAAGCCAATTCCCTCCACGCCGACTTCTCTTACCTTGACGCTGTTGATTCCTATGACCTCTCCACGACCATTTACTAACGCCCCCCCGCTATTGCCCGGGTTAATGGCCGCATCAGTTTGAATAACATTTAAGGTAATCTCCTGATTAGCACCGCTACTGACGCTGATTTGTCTGTTAAGAGCACTGATGACACCCTGGGTTACGGAACGATCAAAATCCGTACCTAGGGGGCTACCGATAGCAATGGCTAACTCCCCGATTCTTAGCTGGTCCGAATCCCCAAAAAGCGCCTCCTCAAGATTCTTGCCGTTAATTTGGACAACGGCCAAATCTGTTTGCGCATCCCCACCAATTAATTTTCCCTCATATTTTTCCGTACCCTTAACTATTACCTCGATACGGTCCGCTCCGCTGATCACATGAAAATTAGTAACAATGTAGCCATTTTTGCCGTCAAAAATAACTCCGGAGCCAGAGGAAGGAACTACCCTTCTAAAAAAACTGGATTGCTGATAGTTAACAATACTGACCACGGCGGGACTGACCTTTTCCGCAATAACCGAGCCGGGAGAAACTAAGTGCTCTAAATCCTGGGGCCAATCCCAGGGGCGCGGCTCCCCCCGATCCGCATTCGGCCCGGGTACTGCCGGAGGAAGCGGATAAGAATCTCCTAAAATCGCCGGGGCAACAAAAACTGAGACCACTCCGCCCAGCAAAGCACTGACCAACATTAATATAAAAATAACGAAAAATCCCGGCCCCCTTGGGGTTTGTCTTTCAAAATAGCTCATATTAATCCTCCTTATATTAAAATATCCATCTCTGGAAAGCCGGTATTACATCCGGCCGGGTTAACTCTCCCACTGTTTGCATTTGTAAAAATATATTCTTGAAAAAAAACCACTTTCCTGCTTTTTATAGATCTTGTTTTTACCCATCTCAAAATATTTTGCCATAACTGCCGTTTAATTATTAAAACCCGGGGCAATTTTTTTAAACCTTCCAGGGCTGGTACAAAAAACCTGATTTTATGGTACAATGGTAAAAACAAAAATCATGTAATGATTTTGCAAAGCGGAGGTCAAAATGGGAACTGATAGAGTAAGGGAGTTTTTTAAAAGTAGAGGTTTAGATTATGAAGTCAAGGAATTTGAGGCCAGTACAGCAACAGTGGAACTGGCGGCTGCCGCCCTGGGAGTTAGTCCGGGGGAAATAGCTAAAACTATGGCTTTTCAACTTAAGGAAGAGCCCATTTTAATAGTGGCTAAGGGAACAGCCAGAATTGATAATCGAAAATTTAAAGATAATTTTAAACAAAGAGCTAAAATGATGAGTCCCGAAGCCGTCCTGGAGGCCACGGGCTTTCCGGTGGGAGGGGTTTGCCCCTTCGATTCGACACAAATCAAGGTTTATTTAGATGTTTCCTTGCAGGAATTTGACCATGTTTTTCCCGCAGCCGGAACGCCGAATTCCACAGTAAAAATTACTCCCCAGGCTTTGGCGGAAATTGTGCAGGGAATTTGGATAGATGTCAGCGTTCAGGAGGCAAACAGCCAAGGGTAACCGCAAATAGCTTTGACACAAAAAACCTTGCTATGATAGAGCAGTTACACTGCGTAAGGTATCAACCGGCAAGGTTTTTATTAATCTATTTTTAAGGTTTTGAAACTTTTTTCGAAGTCATCAAAGGAAAGACCGGTGGTACTCTCTACAGCGATTTTAATTGTTTGCCCTTTTGCCAATTCATCCAAAATTGCCAAAATGGCCCCGAAGCCCTTTAATTCAACAATGTATTCCACCGCTAATAGAGATTGTCTGTAGGCTACATCCTGGTTGGGCAAAAGATCAAATTTATCGTCCATTTTAGAAAAAGAGTACCAAAGATTTTCTTCCCCAACCGGCTCCGGCAGGAGATAACCAGTTAGCTTTTGTTCCACGTATTGAGCAACCCCCTCTGTAAACCAGCGGGGATAATTGCCATGTGTTTTGTAATCCACCAACAGGTGAGCATATTCGTGAACGATGGGTCCCTGTTCCTGAAAAGTAGCAATTAGGCTTTCTTCATTATCTATATCAATCCATTCCAAAGGTGATAAGATCCTAATGGCACCCGCCCAATAAACCCCCATGGCGTTAATCGCACCGTCCCAGCCAAAGCTTTTGCTAAGTGAAACCCGATTGGGATAAATAAAAATCGGCACCGTCATTTTGGGTTCAAAATCCAGCAGCTTGTTAACATCACTAAAGGAAGCCTCCGCGGTTTCCAAAACCAGTCTGGCTATGGAAGCATCAACGGGCTGGTATTTTACCCGAAAGTATTCTCCCTCCAAAGCATACCAATTATATGTTTTTATTTCCATGCTTTTTTTCATGGTTTCCCTGACCCAATCATAGGTTCTGGCCTTCAGGCCACCGGGACTCCTTGCCAACAAAACAATCAGTATTAACAAGGCGGCCATTGACAGGCTAACCAACAAGCGCCAAAACACCTTTAAATTCAGAAACATTTTTTGCCGCATTAAAACTGCTCCCCCCAGTCCCCCGATCCTCGCTCATCATCCATTATACAATAGGGCACTGGGAGTCTCATTGGTAAATTCTTAAAGCCGAAGGGGTTGAGAATTGGCCAAGCAATGGGCAAGCTGTTGTCAAGCT
>Ga0265293_10009425_pt1 | contig 14038 bp, 12 predicted proteins | sample Munlanlewell138R_FD_192505 | JGI IMG/M metagenome (GOLD analysis project Ga0265293, IMG submission 192505) | Leachate microbial communities from a municipal landfill in Southern Ontario, Canada - Leachate well 138R | ecosystem: Engineered > Solid waste > Landfill > Unclassified | place: Canada...
AGCGGGCCGTTGGGTGAGAATGCGCTGCTGGTAGGCGGTGACTTCTGCAGTGGTGGTGACCGGTGGTGTCAGGTTGGGCATGATGATGCCGCGGCCAAAGTGGCGGGCCGCAGCCGTGACGGTGGTCGCCAGCGCGGCGCCGTCCCGCAGGTGGAGGTGCCAGTCGTCGGGGCGGGTGATGGTGAGGGTGTCCATGGTGTACCTGGTGGTGTATCAAGGGGTGAATGGTACCGGATCGCGGATGCCTGGGCTACGGGGCCTGTCCAGACCCTGTAATTTCGCGCCCTAAACCAGTAGAATGCCGCCCCGAATATCCATCTCCCTCTCCCTCCAGCCAGGAGCCATCCCGTGTCAGATGTCAAAAAAGTCGTTCTTGCCTACTCCGGCGGCCTCGATACTTCCGTGATCGTGCGCTGGCTGCAGGAGACCTACCAGTGTGAAGTCGTCACCTTTACCGCCGATATCGGTCAGGGCGAGGAAGTCGAGCCGGCGCGCGCCAAGGCGCAACAGATGGGAATCAAGGAAATCTATATTGAGGATCTGCGCGAAGAGTTTGTGCGCGACTTCGTGTTCCCCATGTTCCGCGCCAACACGGTCTACGAAGGCGAGTATTTGCTGGGTACTTCTATAGCCCGCCCGCTGATTGCCAAGCGCTTGGTGGAAATTGCCAATGAAACCGGGGCCGACGCCATCTCCCACGGCGCTACCGGGAAGGGCAATGACCAGGTGCGCTTCGAGTTGGGGGCCTATGCCCTGAAGCCTGGCGTCAAGGTGATTGCTCCCTGGCGTGAGTGGGATCTGCTGTCGCGGGACAAGCTGATGGCCTACTGCGAAACCCACGCTATCCCGGTGGAGATGAAGCGCGGCAAAAAATCTCCTTACTCGATGGATGCCAACCTGCTGCATATCTCCTATGAGGGAGCCATTCTGGAAGACCCTTGGGTGGAGCCTGAGGAAGACATGTGGCGCTGGAGCGTATCCCCCGAGACTGCACCCGACAAGCCGACCTACCTGGAGCTGGAGTACAGCAAGGGTGATATCGTTGCTATCGACGGTGTTGCGATGAGCCCGGCGACGGTCCTCGAGTACCTCAACAAGGTAGCCGGCGCCAACGGTATCGGTCGCCTCGACCTGGTAGAAAACCGCTATGTGGGCATGAAGTCCCGGGGCTGCTACGAAACGCCCGGCGGCACGGTGATGTTGCGTGCTCACCGCGCTATTGAGTCCATCACTCTCGATCGCGAAGTGGCGCACCTCAAGGACGACCTGATGCCGCGCTATGCCGAGCTGATTTACAACGGTTACTGGTGGTCTCCCGAGCGCCAGCTATTGCAAGGGCTGATCGATGAATCCCAGTTGTTCGTCAACGGCAGTGTGCGGGTCAAGCTTTACAAGGGCAATGTCACGGTAGTGGGGCGCAAGTCGGCAGATAGTTTGTTCGACGAGAAGATCGCTACTTTTGATGATGACGCCGGTGCTTACGACCAAAAAGACGCTGAGGGCTTCATTAAACTCAACGCTCTGCGCATGCGAATTGCCGCAAATAAGGGGCGGACTCTGCTATAATCGCGCGCTGATTGATGACAGAGGCCGATGAGTTTCTCTACGAATGATTGATGCAAGTCATGGGTAGAGAGCAGAGAATCGGTCACAATCAATCCACCCTAACCCTCCAAACCGCCTGTCGATATCACTACGCAATGAGTGGTGTCGACAGGCTCGAACTTCCGACAGCAAGGGCACTTTAGATGAACGGTATCGCTGTGGCCGGTCAAGGGCCGGACTACGATGTCAAGGTGGTAAAACAGTTTGCCATCATGACAGTCGTATGGGGTGTTGTGGGCATGCTTGTGGGGGTGATTATCGCCGCCCAGTTGGTATGGCCGGAACTGAACTTTGGCCCCTGGTTTCATTTTGGTCGGCTGCGTCCGCTGCACACCAATGCGGTGATTTTCGCATTCGGTGGTAGCGCGTTGTTTGCCTCCTCCTACTGGGTGGTGCAGCGCACCAGTCAGGCGCGGCTGTTCGGCGGCCCGCTGGCGGCCTTCACCTTTTGGGGCTGGCAGGCGATTATCGTCGCGGCGGTTATCACCCTGCCGCTAGGCTACACCAGCACCAAAGAGTATGCCGAGCTGGAGTGGCCCATCGATATCGCCATCGCTGTGGTCTGGGTCTGTTATGCCATCGTGTTCTTTGGCACCATCGCCAAGCGCAAGCCGAAGCATATCTATGTGGCCAACTGGTTCTTCGGGGCCTTTATTCTCACGATCGCCATGCTGCATTTCGTCAACAATGCGGCGCTGCCGGCGACCATGTGGAAGTCCTATTCTGCCTACGCCGGTGCGGTCGATGCCATGGTGCAGTGGTGGTACGGTCACAACGCCGTAGGCTTCTACCTCACCGCCGGCTTCCTGGGCATGATGTACTACTTTGTACCCAAGCAAGCTGAAAGGCCGGTCTATTCCTACCGTCTCTCCATCGTGCACTTTTGGGCGCTGATCGCCGTCTATATCTGGGCCGGCCCTCACCACTTGCACTACTCATCGCTGCCCGACTGGACCCAAAACGTGGGCATGGTGATGTCACTGATCCTGTTGGCTCCCTCCTGGGGCGGCATGATCAACGGCATCATGACTCTGTCGGGTGCCTGGCACAAACTGCGTACCGACCCCACACTGCGGTTCCTGGTGGTGTCCCTGTCGTTCTACGGAATGGCGACCTTTGAGGGGCCGATGATGGCCATCAAAACGGTAAATGCGCTGTCCCACGCGACTGACTGGACAATTGGCCACGTGCACTCCGGTGCTCTCGGCTGGGTTGCGATGATCACGATCGGGGCCACCTATCACCTGGTGCCGGTCCTGTGGCGCAAAGAAGCTATGTACAGTGTGCCGTTGGTCAACCTGCACTTCTGGCTGGCTACTATCGGCACCGTGCTGTATATCGCCTCAATGTGGGTCAACGGTATTGCGCAAGGACTGATGTGGCGGGCCTTCAACACCGACGGCACGCTCACCTACAGCTTTGTCGAGTCGGTACAGGCCAGCTACCCCGGTTATCTGGTGCGCCTGTTGGGCGGCCTGATGTTCCTGACTGGTATGTTGGTGATGGCTTACAACGTGTGGCGCACGGTGAAAGCTGAGCCGGAAGCGGCTGTTGTTCCCGCGCAAGGTACTGCCTGAGGAGGCGTGGCTGTGAAACACGAAATCGTCGAAAAGAATATCGGCTTGATGATCGTCCTGATCATGGTGGCCATCAGCTTTGGCGGTCTGGCACAGATCGTACCGCTGTTTTTCTCCAAGTCCGTCACCGAGCCCATCGCCGGTCTGGAGCCCTATCCGGCTCTGGAGCTGGAGGGACGCGATATCTATATACGCGAAGGCTGTCACGTGTGCCACACTCAAAAGGTGCGGCCACTGCGCGCGGAAACAGAGCGCTATGGCCACTACTCTGTGGGGGGCGAGGGTGTCTACGAGCGGCCGTTCCTGTGGGGCTCCAAGCGCACCGGGCCTGATCTGGCCCGGGTAGGTGCACGCTACAGTGACGAGTGGCACAAAGCGCACCTCTACAACCCCCGTGACGTGGTACCAGAGTCCAATATGCCTGCTTACCCCTGGCTGTTCGACAACGTGGTGACCGGCAAGGATACCGCGGCCAAGATGCGCACTTTGAGGCGTCTCGGCGTACCCTATACGGACGAGGATATCGAAGGGGCAACAGACGCTTTCGCCAGCGGTAACGTGCGGGAGATCGATGCTCTGGTGGCCTATCTGCAACAGCTGGGCTTGTTGCTCCAGCACAAACGCTAGGGGATTCGCCGTGGATCAGGGAACCTTGCAGGGCATCGCCACCATCCTTGCCATGGTGGCCTTTCTTGGGGTGTGCTGGTGGGCCTACAGCAACCACAAAAAACGGGATTTTGATGAGGCGGCTCAGCTGCCTTTCGCCGAAGACGAGCCCAAACAAAAAGCAGAGGTGGAGCAATCCCCGAACGGCGAAAAACAGGCCGAGGACAGCACTGAAACGAGGGGCGACTGAATATGAGCAGTTTCTGGAGTGGGTGGGTGATGGTGCTGGTCATCATCATGCTTGTCGGCGCCGTGTGGCTACTGATGAGCAACCGCAAGGTAGAGGTACGCGGTGGTGATGAGAGTGACGAGTACGGGGCCAAGACGGGACACGTCTACGACGGCATTGAGGAGTATGATAACCCGCTGCCCAGCTGGTGGTTCAAGATGTACCTGGCCACGGTGGTCTTTGCGGTAATCTATCTGGTGCTCTACCCCGGCATGGGCAACTTCCCCGGTGTGCTCGGCTGGACCTCTGTCGGTTCCTGGCAGGAAGATGTCGAGCGCGCTGAGGTGCGTTACGGGCCACTGTTTGCCCGCCATTTGGAAACGCCGGTGGAAGAGCTGGCGCGTAACCCCGAAGCGATGCGTATGGCGGCGCGCTTGTTTGCCAACAACTGCGCAGTATGCCATGGCTCGGATGGCCGCGGTGCCTACGGTTTCCCCAACCTCGCTGATGACGATTGGTTGTATGGCGGCACGCCTGAAGCTATCCAGACCTCCATTACTGAGGGTCGGAGCGGCATGATGACGCCGTTTGGCAACATTCTCGGCGAAGCTGGTGTCAACGACACTGCCCAGTTTGTGCTGAGCCTCAGCGAGCGGCCCCACGACACTGCCGCAGCTGAGCGTGGCAGCGCGCTGTTTGCCACCTACTGCGTCGCCTGTCACGGTGTCGATGGCAAAGGCAACCAGGTGTTGGGTGCCCCCAACCTCACCGACGATACGTGGCTATATGGCGGCTCTCCCGAAATTATCCGCCATACCATCCGCAATGGCCGCCAGGGCAATATGCCCGCCCATAAGGAGCTGCTCAAGGAGGATCGCATTCACCTGTTGGCAGCCTACGTGTACGGATTGTCGCAACGCTAGTGTCTTCTCGGGAGGCACCTGAATTACAGCCGGAGCTGAGTGTGCCATGAGTGACAACAGAGAACGAGAACAGAATCGCCCGCCCGCCGATGAGGTGGTGCGGGTCCTCGACCTCTATGAAACCAGGGAAAAAATCTACACGCGCCGTCTCAAGGGCTTTTATCGCAGCCTGCGCAACTGGACCTGGATCCCGCTGCTGGTGGGGTACTTCCTCCTTCCCTGGTTGAATGTGGACGGTCGCCAGGCCGTCTGGTTCGATCTGCCTGCCCGCAAGTTTCACATTTTCAATCTTACCTTCTGGCCGCAGGACTTCATGCTGCTGGCCTGGCTGCTGATCATTGCCGCCTTTGCCCTGTTCACGGTGACGGTGTTGGTGGGGCGAGTGTGGTGCGGCTTTACCTGCCCGCAAACGGTGTGGACCATACTTTTCATGGGGGCCGAACACCTGTGGGAAGGTGATCGCAATCAGCGGATCAAGCTCGATAAAGCGCCATGGAGTGTTGCCAAAGTGGTGCGCAAGGGAGGTACGCAGCTGAGCTGGGTGCTCATTGCGCTGCTGACAGGGATAACTTTCGTCGGCTACTTCAACCCCATGCGCGAACTGGTACCGGGTATCTTCACCTGGACGGCGCATCCTGCGGCCCTGTTCTGGATAGGTTTCTTTGCTTTTATGACCTATATGAATGCGGGTTTCCTGCGCGAGCAGGTGTGTATGTACATGTGCCCCTACGCCCGCTTCCAGGCGGTGATGTTCGATCGCGATACTTTGGTTGTTTCTTACGATACCAAGCGTGGGGAGCCCCGCGGTGCACGCAAGAAGGGCGCCGACCACGCCACAGAGGGGCTGGGAGACTGTGTGGACTGCAGCCTCTGTGTGCAGGTGTGTCCCACCGGTATCGATATTCGCGATGGCCTGCAGTATGAATGCATCAGCTGTGGCCTGTGCATCGATGCCTGCGACGCCGTGATGGACAAGATGGGCTACCCGAAAAAGCTGATCAGTTTCACCACCGAGAATGCTGTGGAGCACGGCAAGACGCGGGTTATGCGCCCGAGGCTGGTGGGCTATGCGCTGGTGCTGCTGGTGATGGCGACGCTGTTTACCTGGACCCTGGCCTCGCGTGTTCCCGTCGAAGTTAGTGTCATTCGCGATCGCAACATGCTCTATCGCGAAACCAACGCGGGCCTGGTAGAGAATATTTATACGCTCAGAATCAGCAATATGGACAATCGCGAGCATCGCTACCGCATTGTGGTGAGCGGCGATTACGACTTCATTATCCGCGGGGATACCGAGGTCACTGTTGCTGCGGGCGAACTCTATTCAGAGCCTCTCAGCTTGATGCTGGACCCTGGTTTCCTGAAAGATGGCACCAGTTCGGTATCCTTTACTGTTACCGCTGTCGATAACCCGGCTCTCAAGGCCCGTCAGGAAAGTCGCTTTATCGGCCCATCCCTGGGCATACGACGCTGAGTCGTGGCCAGCAATATGGAGGGCATCCTGCCGTGAATACTGCTGCGAAAGATAAAGACACAAAACCCTGGTATCGTCAGTTCTGGCCATGGTTTCTGATTATTTTGCCAAGTGTTGTGGTGGTGGCGGCACTGTATACGGTGTACCTCGCTTTTCAACATGCCGACGCCGTGGTAGTGGATGACTACTATACGGAAGGGCGCGCGATCAATGTCAGTCTGGCTCTCGACGACCGTGCCCGGGAGCTGGGGCTGTCGGCGACGGTGACGGTCGATCGCCTCACGGGTGAGGTGCTGGTGGCGGTGGAGGGTAACCCCGCACCGACTACTGAGATGGATCTGCATTTCTTCCATCCCGCCCGCCCCGACCTGGATCAGACTATCACGCTCAAAGGCAGCGGCGACGCCCGCTTTCGCGGCGACCTCGACAGTGCGCCTGCCACCCGCTACCGCTTGCGTTTACAGCCCCACGACGCGCCGCAATGGCGCCTCGATGGGCAGCTCGACTTCCGCCAAGGTGAGCAGGTTACCCTCGTTCCCTTCGGAGGAGGGTAACGGACTGTGGCTGCCCGCCAGGCCGCGAACACTGCCAGCGATACCGGCTGCTATCACTGTGGTTTGCCGGTCCCCGCCAACAGCGATTATTCAGTAGTCATCGACGGTGCTCCCCGGGCCATGTGCTGTCCAGGTTGCGAGGCCGTGGCTGGTGCGATTATTGATGGCGGGCTGGAGCGCTTTTACCACTACCGGAGCAACCACTCGACGAAGCCCACGGAAGATAGCATTGAGCTGCTGGCCAGCTACGATCTTCCCGAAGTGCAGGCCGACTTCGTGCAAGCGGTGGCAGACAATGGCCTGGCAGTGGATTTGGCCCTCACGGGTATCACCTGCGCTGCCTGTGCCTGGCTGATCGAACACCACTTGAGTCGGGTCGAGGGCGTGCGCTCGATTGTGGTCAATGTCTCCAACCACCGCAGTCGCGTGGTGTGGGACCCGGAGCGTGTTTCCCTGAGCCAAATTCTGGCTGCCTTCGAAGAAATCGGCTACGAGGCACGTCCTGCCGGCGATGCTGCTGCAGAGAAGTCGCGGGCCAGAGAAAGTCGGCTGTTCCTGCTGCGCCTGGGAGTCGCTGGGCTGGCCATGATGCAGGCCCACAGCGCGGCTCTCGGGCTCTATTTCGGTGCCTATACCAGTATCGAACGGGAGTGGGAAATAATGCTCCGCTGGGCCAGCATGATGGTGACCCTGCCGGTGGTGCTCTTTTCGGCCCAGCCCTTCTTTATCGCCGCCTGGCGCAGCCTCAAAACCCGTCATCTGGTGATGGACGTGCCGGTAGCGCTGGCCATCGGCCTCGCCTTTGCTGCCAGTGTGTGGGCCACACTCACCGAGAGCGGCGATGTGTATTTTGACTGTGTCACCATGTTTGCCTTCTTCCTGCTGCTGGGGCGCTACCTGGAGATGCGGGTGCGCCACCGCAACCAGTACTTGGGGGGCAGCCAGCAGTTGATACCGCCAGTGGCCATTCGCCTGGACAGTGACGGCGAGACGCTGACACCGGTCAAATCCCTGCGCTCCGGCGACCGTATCCGCGTCGATGCCGGTGCCACGATTCCCTGTGACGGTGAAGTGGCACGGGGTTACAGCGCAGTGATCGAAGCGATCCTGACCGGTGAGCAGCAGCCGGTATCCAAACGACCGGGGAGCGCTGTCAGTGCCGGGACCATCACCGTCGACCACCCGTTGGAGGTGATTGTTCACCAGGTAGGCGCCAGCACCCGGCTGGGTGCTATTCTCGATTTGGTCGAGGGTGCAGGGGCATCGAGGCCGCAGCGTTCGACGGTGGCTGACAGAGTGGTGAACTGGTTTGTCGGCATCGTGTTGGTGGTGTCGCTGGCGGTGTTCTGGGGGTGGTGGCTGGTGGCTCCCGACAAAGCATTGTGGGTAACCCTGTCGGTGCTGGTGGTGACCTGTCCCTGTGCCCTGGCTTTGGCCACCCCCACGGCCCTGACGGTGGCGACTGGCGTATTGCGACGGCGGGGCTTCTTGATCCGTGACAGCCGAGTGCTGGAAACATTGGCGCGGGCGTCGACTGCGGTGTTGGACAAAACCGGCACTCTCACCCAGGGGAATATGCATATTAGCGGGGTGGAGCCCCTGGCAGGGCTGACCAGCCAGCAGACAGTGGCACTGGCGGCGGCGCTGGAGAAGGGCTCTACCCACCCCATCGCTCGAGCCTTTGCCGGCAACGATGGCCCATTACCTGCAATCGACGACCAGCGGTTTACTGTCGGGCAGGGCGTCGAAGGCGTCTATCAAGGCCGTATCTGTCGCTTTGGCAAGCCTGTTTTTGCTATGGCGTTATCTGCCAAGCCGTTACCCCCTTATCCCGATAGTGAGGGCCGTTGGTTGTTGTTGGCCGATGAGGTCGGGGCGCTTGGCTGGATCGGCGTTGAGGATGCTCTGCGCCCTGGAGTCATCGCAGCCATTAGCCGGCTCAGGGAACTGGGGCTGACGGTCGAGCTGCTCAGCGGCGACCATCCCCGCACCGTGGAGCAAGTGGCGGAACAGCTCGCTATCAGTGAGTGGCAGGGCGATGCCAGCCCGGAGGATAAACTGGCACACATTCGCGATCTGCAGGAACAGGGGAAGATTGTGTTGATGGTGGGTGACGGTATCAATGATGTACCGGTTCTCAGCGGCTCCGATGTCTCGGTAGCCATGGGTGACGCGGTAGATATTACCCGTCTTCATGCCGACAGCCTGTTGATGTCGGGCAATCTGCATACCCTGGCGGATGCGGTGACCGTGGCGCGTCGTACCCGCGCCATCATTCGTCAGAACCACGGCTGGGCCATTGGTTATAACCTGATCGCCCTGCCGCTGGCTGCGGCAGGCATGGTGCCGCCCTGGCTGGCGGCTATCGGTATGTCGGTCAGCTCCCTGGTGGTAGTGCTCAATGCGTTGCGCTTGGGGAGAGTGGAGCGGGCCGTACGCGCCGCTAGCGTGGACTTATCTGGGGAGACTGTCGTGTCGGGAGCGGGGAGCTGATATGGGCGGAGCGGGGAACTGATATGGAGAGTATGTATTTTCTGATTCCTGTCTCGCTGCTAATTTTAGTGGGTGCCACCGGGGTGTTGATCTGGTCGGTGTACTCAGGGCAGTACGATGACATGGAGCGCGAGGGTGAACGGATTCTTCAGGATGACGACTTGCCGCTGGCGGCAGAGCAGCAACCATCTGACAGTGCAGATGACGACACAGAGAAGCAGCCCGTAGAGGGAGCTGAGCGCGGTGATTGACCCTACAGCATTATCTCTACTGGCCATGGTGGGCATCGGACTGTTAGGGGCCGGCCACTGTATCGGCATGTGTGGCGGTATCGCCACAGGGCTGGGGCTTGCCAGTGGCGAGCGCCAGGGGCGCTTGGTGCTGGGTTACAACCTGGGGCGGGTGCTGAGCTACGGCATGGCTGGTGTGCTGGTGGCGGCTCTCGGCTACTGGGGGCGTGAGTATCTGGCGCTGGGGCCGACCTTGCGCATTGTAGCTGCCATCATCCTGGTGCTGATGGGGCTGTATCTGGCCGACTGGTGGCGGGTGCTGGTACATCTGGAGCGCGTAGGGAGCCGCTTGTGGCGCTTGATTCAGCCGCTCGGGCGCCGCTTGTTACCGGTGCGGAGCCTGCCTCATGCACTGCTGCTGGGGATGGTGTGGGGATGGCTGCCGTGCGGGCTGGTGTACAGCGCCCTGGCCTACGCTGCTACCGCGCCATCACCCTGGGAGGGCGGCCTGATGATGCTGGCCTTCGGCCTGGGCACGGCACCGGCCATGGTGGCTGGCGGGTTTTTTTCCAGCCGCCTCCGCGTGCTCTTGCAGGGTTTGCTGTTGCGGCGGGTGATGGCGGTCCTGATGATTCTGCTGGGTGTCTGGACGCTGCTGGGTGTGCATGGCCATGGCGATCATCACGGTGACCATGAGCACCAAACTGGAATGGGAGAGCACAGCAGTACTTTAGGGGAGGGGGCGGTTGAGCAAGTACAGCCTGCTTCAGGTGTCGCTGATGAGCATCAGCCGCTGCACGATCACCACCACCACTGATTTTTATTGAATAAACAGATTATATGGGCATATTACGCTGTGACGTGGCAATATTGACTTGTCCTATGCATGACGGGGATCATGCATAAAAACCGCACCTACTGCTATAAAGGAGCAAGTAATAGGTGCCATGTAGAATTATAGACAACAAGGTTTTAATACCCGGGAGGGAGATAGATGTTCGGACATATTTTCGGTTTGCTGCTGGATCCACAGAAACAGTGGAAAAAGATCGCCGCCTTGTCAGATCGGGAGATCAAAAAGCTGTTGCTCTATCCCATCGTGATGGCGGCGCTCCCCGCTATCGCTTTTTATATTGGTACCACCCATTACGGTTGGCAGGTGCCGGGCAATGATGTGACACGGCTCACCCCCCAGAGTGCCCTGCCGTTATCTATACTGTTCTACGTAGCATTGATGGGCGCGGTGGTCTTCATCGGCTGGATGATCCACTGGATGTCGAGCACCTATGACGCCAGTTCCTTCCCCATCAAAGGCATTGTGCTGATGGGTTATGCCTGTACGCCTATATTCCTTGCTGGAGTGTTTGGGGTCTACCCGGTATGGTGGTTCGACATTCTGTTGGCTACAGTAGCCTGTAGTTACGCTATTCGCCTGCTTTATTTGGGGGTGCCGCCGGTGATGAGAGTCCCCGAAGATCGCGGTTTCCTCTATGCCAGTGCGGTATTTATGATGGCGCTGGTGTACATCGTGCTGGTGTTGGTTGCCACTGTGATTCTGTGGGAATTTGTGACTATGCCGGTGTTTGTCGACTGAGGTCGCAGGCGTGAAATCGACAACCGGGTCCTGAGTACCCGGTTTTTTTACGTCTGCATCCGGTAAAAATACTGCCGCCAGGGCTGGATTGCGCAAATATCTCTACCAAATGGCAATGATTGCGGTTATCGTTTCGCCTGTGCCGGGCTCTGCCTTGAGTCGGTGCGATAGCGGCGCTTGCGTCGGGCATCGCAGCCTGGCCTGATTGACAGGCGGCGCGCCCGCTTACCCTTCTTCTGGACCTGGATTTTCATGACCGATCCCCTGTTTTCTCACCCGCACAGCAAACGCATTGCTGGGGCGTTGATCTTGTTACTGATACTGACTGGCATGTGGTATTTACTGGGTCGCACCCCGCCGTCGGTGGAGCCGCCACGGCGCGGTAGCTGGGACCAGCCGACGGCAGTACGCACCGTGCCCGCTGATCTCGGCAGCATGGAGGTGCAGATTCGCTCGATCGGCACTGTCACGCCGCTCAATACAGTGACGGTGCGCAGTCGGGTCGAAGGGGTATTGGAGCGGGTGTTGTTCATCGAAGGTGCCGCAGTGGAACAGGGCGAACTATTGGCGGAGATTGATCCGCTGCCCTACCGGGCGCGACTTGCCCAGGCAGAAGGCCAGCTCCAGCAGAACCAGGCCCAGCTGCGCAATGCCAAGGCCGACCTGGAGCTCTATGAAGGGCTTTATGAGCAGGACTCCATCGCCCGCCAGCAGTTGAGCAGTCAGCGCGCTTTGGTGGAGGAGTTGATGGGCACTCTCAAGGCCAACCAGGCCGAAGTGGAAGATGCTCGCCTGCAACTCTCCTGGACCAGTATCGAAGCGCCGATCTCGGGCAAGCTGGGCCTGCGCCGCGTGGACGCTGGCAACCTGGTTGCCGCCAACGACAGCGAAGGGCTGGTGACTATCACCCAGATGAAGCCCATCTCGGTACAGTTCACCGTGCCAGAAGTGGAGGTGCCGGCACTGCGCCAGGCGGTCGCCAGCGACAGAGCGCTGCAGGTTGAAGCCCTGGATCGGGCCGGTCAGCAGGTGCTGGCCACAGGTGAGCTGACGACCCTCGACAACCAGATTGATACCACCACTGGCACGTTGAGGGTAAAGGCGCTGTTCGACAATGAAGACGATGCACTGTTTCCCAATCAGTTCGTCAATGTCCGGCTGCGCCTGAGCACCCTGGAGTCGGTGATCACTATCCCCTCAGATGCGGTGCAATACGGTTCTCGCGGTACCTACGTGTACGTGGTCGAAGAAGGCAAAGCCTATACCCGCGCCATTACCCTCGGCCCTGCGGCAGATGACCGAGTGGCGGTCACGGATGGCCTGGTGGAGGGCGATCAGGTGGTGCTGGAAGGGCTCGACCGTTTGCGCGAAGGCAAGGAAGTGATTCTGCCACTGGAAGGCAGCACCTGATGACGGTGAGTCTACGGGGGATGGATATCAATGGCCGCTCCAGGACGGCGGGCGGGGAGAGCGGTGTGAGGAGAGCAATGTGAAAGGCCTGTCACAGCCCTTTATCCTGCGCCCGGTAGCCACTTCATTGCTGATGCTGGCGTTTCTGGTCACCGGGATCCTGGCCTGGCGGCTGCTGCCGGTGGCGGCGCTGCCCCAGGTGGATTACCCCATCATCCAGGTATTCACCTTCCAGCCCGGCGCCGGGCCGGAGGTGACGGCGCGTACCATTACCGCACCTCTGGAGCGCTATCTGGGGCAAATTCCTGGCCTCAAGCAGATGTCGTCCACCAGCTCCGGTGGCGCTTCGGTGATCACTCTCCAGTTCGGCCTCGATGTGGATCTCGGTGTCGCCGAACAGGAAGTGCAGGCAGCGATGAACACCGCCGACAGCCTGCTGCCCAATGACTTACCGACGCCACCTATCTATCGCAAGGTCAACCCGGCAGACGCTCCGATTCTAACCCTGGCCATCACGTCGGAGACGCTGCCACTGCCAGAGGTGCACGACCTGGTAGATACTCGCATGGCGCAAAAGCTTGCCCAGCTGTCCGGTGTCGGGATGGTCAGCCTGGCCGGCGGTCAGCGCCCGGCGCTGCGGGTACAGGTCAACCCCACTGCGGTAGCGGCTTATGGCCTGAGCCTGGACCAGGTGCGCGAGGCCATTGCCGCTACCAACGTCAATCAGCCCAAAGGCAGCTTCGACGGGCCGTTTCGCAGCACCATGCTCGATGCCAACGACCAGATTCGCTCGGTGGAGGATTACCGTCGCCTGATCATAGCCTGGCAAGACAATGCCCCTCTGCGTCTCGGCGATGTGGCCACCATCATTGACGGCGCCGAGGACCGTTTTCTCGCGGCTTGGGCCGATACTCAGCCGGCGGTACTGCTCAATGTCCACCGTCAGCCCGGCGCTAATGTCATTGAGGTGGCGGACCGCGTGCAGGCACTGTTGCCACAGCTCACGGCGACCTTGCCTCTGGCAGTGGATGTGGCGGTATTGACCGATCGCACCCACAGCATCCGCGCCTCGGTGCGCGATGTGCAGAAAGAGCTGATATTCGCCATTGGCCTGGTGGTGCTGGTCACCTTTGCCTTCTTGCGCAGCATTCCAGCCACCATTATCCCCAGTATCGCCGTGCCCCTGTCGCTGGTGGGCACTTTCGGCTTTATGTATTTGATGGGCTTTTCCATCAACAACCTCACCTTGATGGCGCTCACCATTGCCACGGGCTTTGTGGTGGACGACGCCATCGTAATGCTGGAAAACGTGGCCCGCCACCGCGAGCAGGGCGCCTCGCCCC
>Ga0265293_10009426_pt1 | contig 14038 bp, 9 predicted proteins | sample Munlanlewell138R_FD_192505 | JGI IMG/M metagenome (GOLD analysis project Ga0265293, IMG submission 192505) | Leachate microbial communities from a municipal landfill in Southern Ontario, Canada - Leachate well 138R | ecosystem: Engineered > Solid waste > Landfill > Unclassified | place: Canada...
TTTGTGAATCGGATGCTTGTAGGTATCCATTAACGCCCGCTTCGTCTCCTCGGAAACAAAACCGTGACCACTCAGGTTTTCGTGATCGGGTACCACAGCAGCGTCCAGCGGAGAATCGCTCCGAAAAGCATAACCCTCTTGCGGGTATTTCTGCGCAAATCCCTTCGTCCCCGTCACCTCGTAACACCGCGAATAGGGACGCGGCGAGGAAACGTCGTGACGGATCAGTATGGTCTTCTCCTTTTCCGTGCGAACCATCGTCATCATGTGTTCCCCGTTGCGGAAATCGTAGGCACTGTCCGCCTCCATCCCCCTTTTCTCGATCAGGTATTGCGGAATATTCACCGGCTTGGTGTCCATCGATACCAGGTAATCCAACCGGTCGCCGCGGTGAATGTCCAGCAGCTGGCAGGCGGGTCCGAATCCGTGCGTGGGATAAACGTCGCCCCGATGCGCCTTGTTGTAACGCATCCGCCAGTCGCCTTCGTAATAGTCCCAAAAGTCTTCCAGGTTGTGAAGATAACCGCCTTCCACATGCAGTATCTCTCCGAAAAGTCCCTGCCGGGCCATGTTCAACGTCGTCAGCTCGAAAAAGTCGTACACGCAGTTCTCCAGCATCATGCAGTGTTTCTGCGTACGCTCGGCTGTGTCCACAACCTTCCATATCTCTTCCAACGTCATGGCTGCAGGTACTTCACAAGCAACGTGTTTGCCCTGTTCCATCGCATAAAGCATCATCTTGGCATGGTGCTGCCAGTCCGTCACGATGTATACCAAGTCGATGTCGTCCCTTTGGCACAATTCCTTCCATGCCTCTTCGCTCCCACTGTAGGAGGCTGCAACCGGTAATCCCGCCTTCTCCAATATCTTTTGAGACCTTTCGACCCGATCGGCATGTTTGTCGCACAAGGCTACAATCTTTACGCCCGGAATGTGGGTGAATCGTTCCACCGCACCCGGACCGCGCATGCCCAACCCGATGAAGCCCACACGAACCGTGTCCAGCTTCGGCGCAGTCAAACCCAAAACATGCGTCTGACCCACCGCACGTTCGGGAACTTCCGTCCGAATAGGTTGAATACCGGTTCCTGCCTTTTCCCCGCTCCCCGAAAAAGAAGCTTTGCCGGTGCAGCTCACCAATAACAAACCGGCAAGTAAAACTACCCATGAATGAAATTTAATTCCTCTTTGCATAACTTATAAATATGAAATAATTTGATCCATCTGCTCCGATATCTTTTTCAGATAATTCCTGTCGCCTCCATTTACTTCGGCCGTTAACCACCCTCCCCGATAGTCTATTTCCTTTAAGGCTTGCATAACTACAGGCCAGTTGTTGTCGCCTTCCAACAGTTCTACATCAAAACCTGCCCCTAATCCCTTGTTGTTCATCAGTTCACGGCTGAACTCTTTTGCATGGAGTTTGACTATCCGAAAATTCAACGTCCTTATCCAATGTTCAGGCCAACCGTAACGCAAAACATTCCCGATATCGAAATACCATCCGATCAACGGATGATTGATTTCATCGATAAAGCGTTTCGCTTCCAATGGACTCAACAAAAAATTATTCCAAACGTTTTCTATCCCGATTCGAATACCGGTTCGCTCAACATGGGGTATCAACCTACGAATGGATTCCAGTGAGGTATAATAGGCTTCCTCGTAAGATACTTTCTCGTTCACTACGCCGGGTACTACCAAAACGGTATCTCCCCCCAATTCCTTAACTTCTTGTAGCGATTGCGCAATTGAGTCGATACATTGCTGCCTGACCGCCGGATCGGGATCGGAAAGGGGTTTCGACCAGTGATCTTTGTTTACCACACTCGGCAACTCTATCCCCGACTCGGATTTGGCATCAAGAATCTCCGACATCGCAAATTCGGTCGGACTGTTCAACTCTATACCGTCAAATCCCAAATCCTTGGCCAACTTGAATTTGTCTGCCAACGATAAATCCTCTTTTATCATTCCCAATCCCAACCCTTTCTTTAGGGTCACTTTACGGACAGGTTTTTCCCGAAAAATCGAAGCAGAGGCAAAGGGTGCCATTGAAGCGACGCCGGCAATACACGCCGCCGATTTGATAAATTCTTTTCTATTCATCTTCATTGTCTTGAAAAATAAGTTGTCTATTCATTCCTCTCTAAAAAATTGCGCCAATTGTTTGGTTTTGGCGTCTACTTAAAACGGGTGATACCGGGAACGGCAATGGGAATATCGTATTGGGTATCCCATGACAGATTTTCGGGAAACAATTCCTCTTCGGAAGCAAGAGCCTGTTCCAACGTAATGGTTTGTCCCGTATAACCGGCCATCCGACCAGCCAAAGCCACCAGATTGGATCGCGTCATCCATTCTCCGTCATTCAGGGGTTTCCCCGCTCTGATGGAAGCAAACAATTCGTCATGCTCTTGTTGATACATGCTCCTTACCTTACTTCGTTGGTAGGCATTCGCATCCGTGAATTTTGTCTCGTCTTCGTATTTCCAAGGCTTCGTTCCCTTGATTTCATGAACGCCTGTCCGGCAATCCACGATACATTTCCCTTCCTTCCCCACAAACTCGACTCCGTATGAAGGAGCAGTGTTGTCTTGCTGACGACAGAAAAAATAGGCTTTCGCACCATTCGGATACTCATAAATCAAACCAAAATGATCATAGACGTTGCCGTATTTCTTGTCCGTCCTTTTTTGTCTGCCACCCGTTCCCGTAACGCTCAACGGCATGACGTCTCCCATTGCCCACTGCAGCATATCCAAACTATGAATAGCTTGTTCGACAATGTGATCCCCCGACAGCCAGTTGTAATAAAGCCAATTGCGCAATTTGTACTCCATATCCGTCCACCCCGGCTGACGTTCCTTATGCCATAACTCGCCGGTATTGTATGTTGCTTCGGCAGTAAGAATTTCACCAATTTGTCCGTTCAATACCCGATTGAAAGTCTCCCGCTTGGGAAGATGATAGCGCCAGCAAAAACCTGATACCAACGACAACCGCTTCTCTTCCGCCTTCTTTGCTGCCGCAATAACACGACGCAGCCCCGGTGCATCAACGGCAAACGGCTTCTCGCTAAAAATATGTTTACCGGCTCCTACCGCTGCCTCCAAATGAGCGGGACGAAAGGCCGGCGGAGTAGCCAATAAAACAACATCAACATCCGAATCGAGAAGCTTTTGGTAAGCATCGAGACCTATGAATTTATGGTCGCCGCTTACCTGAACTTTTTCTTTCAATTTCCCTTTAAGCGTCGCATACGATTCTTCCAAACGGTCGGAAAAAGCATCCGCCATCGCCGACAATACGACGTTCGAATCCGCATTCAATGCCTCTTCCGCTGCCCCTGTCCCTCTGCTTCCGCAACCAATCAAACCCACTTTCAACGTGTTGCTGTTCGAGGTCCAAAAAGAACCCGAGGTCCACGATAAATCCTTCACTACAGCGCTGCCCAGCGTGGCCAGGCCCGCAGCTTTCACAAATTGTCTCCTTGTTAATCCCATAATACTTTGTTTTTATATTTTGATGAATATCTTTCGTTTATACAGCAAATAGCAAACAAACCAGTTGAGAAACCAACCCATCGCAAGAATCAACACTTCCACAAAAGGACGCGAAGTCCAACCGAAAAAAAGATTAATCCACGGGCCCGTGAAACTATGAGCAACATTTTCTATAAAAGGATGAAACAGGTAAATAAAAATCGGATTCATCCCCACCACCACAGCGAAGGTAGTCCACTGTTTATGACCTTTTAAATCAATAATCCAATACAACAAGGCAAGAACCAAAATAGCCCAACCACCACTGAGGAAGACAAAGGAGCTCGTACATATCCTCTTGATAATGGGAGAAATAGGGGTCAGAGCATATCCCACCACCAATGCAGAAAGACCTCCAACGATCAAAATTTTCAGCTTTTTATCCCCGGTAAATTCTTTCTGCAACAATTGCCCGCATAAGGCTCCCCAAATGGTATGAGCGGCCGTAGGAATGGCATTAAACGAAGCCCAGTTATCATAGCTGCCGGGGGCTATAACCCGGTTCACCAAATCACCAAAAGTCTTGCCTTTGACAAAAGGATCGCTCCCTTCCAGAGGAAACAACCGATAAAGGACTTCCGTCACTAAAATAAGGGCAATTGAGACTGTCAATTGAACAGACCACCGGCTGCGGATCAGCAAAAAGGCGATGAAATAAGTAAACCCTATCTGGGCCAATACATTCTGAAAGGTAAGGTTGAAATTTTTCATCCCTGCATCCAACGTAACCCCCAACAAAATCAAGAGAAGGGAGCGCTTGGCTGCATGCTTTGTCAACGCATTCCACGACTGACCTCGCGACAATCGTCCTGCAATGGAAAAAGGAATGGCAACACCAACAATGAACATGAAAAACGGTTGAACCAGATCCCAAAGATGGAAACCCTCCCATTCGGGATGCGTGAATTGTGTAAAAACAGCATGGGCTAGCGTCCCTTCGAATTGCGGACGGGCAAAATAATGCAAAACACCTCCGTTGACCAATAAAAGCATAGTGAACCCCCTGAAGAAATCAAGCGATTGCAGGCGTCTTTCTTCTGGGTCTAACTGAATATTTTTTGTTTGATTCATAATCGGATTAAATTAAACCACTCCCCCCCCCCTCAAAAAAAAGGAGATGGATTTGGTAAAAAGATGAAGGCATAGCCTTCAAACGGGGTCTTTGAAATGTAGTAGGGTTAGTCAAACAACGTAAAGTTTTGACTTTTGGCCTCTTCTTTTTTGTCTTGCTCTTCCTGGTACTGAACATAACGTCGAATCATATCTTCATTCAGACCAACGGTGTTGACAAAATAACCTCGAGTCCAAAAATGATTACCCCAATAGGGTTTCTGTTTTAACTGTGGGTAACTCTTGAATAATTCGATGGCCGGTTTACCCTTCAAGGTTCCCATCAATTCTGATACTGAAACTCTCGGTGGAATGAATGCCAAAAGGTGAATATAATCAGGTTGGACATTCAGCTCTTCAACATCACAGCCTTTCCATCCACAAAGCATCCGAATACCATGTTCCACCAAATCCTTGACGATTCCCGTCAAGATGCGAAAAACAATATTTGGGACACCAAACAATGTGGTAATCACACTTCCAGACTACATGACTTTGCTGCTTGTATTTACTCATTCGGCAAAGTTATTCATTCTAGGCGTAGTCCCAAAGAACATTACCACCACCAGAGGTGGTGAATTTTCGAAATAGAATAAATTCTTATCAGGGAACAAATATCACACTGCCTTCTTCTGAAAGCTCAACTCTGATATCTTTTTCACTGTCAAACTCCCATTCAAAACGATTCTGTTCAATTAAAACATTCTGTACCCGTTCAAAAAAGAAAGGATAAGCGTTCCAATGAAAAGGTAAAAAATCATCGTTACAAATCACCTCGTTTTCTTTGAATATAAGCCCATCAGTCGACTTAGCATATAATACTGGCCGGTCAAACATCTCAAAAACATTGTTCTCAATTACAATACCGGAATGAAAAAACTGCTGTTGAACCTTCAGGTTCGGGATCTCCGGATAAATCGATATCACTGCATTGGTAAACTGGTAATTCGCAGTAAGCGAATTAACAAAGCGATTGTTACGGATAATCACCTCACGACAAGCTCCCGATTCATACCATCCGTTACAGTCACCACAAAGCAATATGGCTGCGCCATGGGTATGGTCGAATAGATTGTCCTCACATACCACTCGCCTAGGCGTACTAAAGAGGGTTCCCCTTGCTCGATTGTTGCGGATAGTGTTTCCCGAAAAAATCACTTCTGGTGTCCAAGTCAGATTTTCAATCCCAAATTCGCCATTTCCCGAAATCGTATTGGGCAATACATCCGCAAATCTGATTTCAAACTCCTTTGCGCCAAAGTTAGTAGGTTGGTCAATTGCCCTAATCTCTGCAATGGTACTAATAAAATTTTCCAACAACTCCATCTTTCCCGACTCCACGAATTGAACACTATCTCCTGGTTCACCCCACAGGAATCCCCACGTCTGAGGGTGCATATAACGTGCCCGCAGGGTCTGATCATCTATTCTCGCAGTAACACGCAGATAAGTGCCGTGCACATTGATGGCATCATCTGCCATATTCTCATAGAGCCCACTCTGAGACATAATGACTCCCTTGCAAGCAGAAAAATGCGTGGCATCAGCCTGTGTAGTAAAGAAACGGGGATCATCATCACCCTTGAGGGATACATTGAATCCCTCAAGAGTGATATTTTCCGTCATCTGAGCAAGCAACCCCATCCCCTCGGCATAATGGATTGTCACGTTCTCCAGTATAATATTCTGACATTCACTGATAAAAATCCCCGGAGTAGGACGAGCGCCAGTACGTAACACAAACCGTTCTTCCGGCGAGGTGTAGAGAATCTGGTCCCACCCAGAGATGCGGAAAGTATCAGGAGATTGCTCTATAACCGAAGCAGGCCGAAAATCCACATCCTGACGGTTATATGCTAAACGTTTTGTAGGACTGAAAGGCATAGCAAAACAAGGTGCCAATTCATATCCTTCACCCAATAGTATCAACTGTTCATCGGAGATACGATAATTCCCTTTGGGATAGATCTCTGCAATGATCTGATCTTGATTCCTATCTACATTCAGTATACGAAGCTGACGTAGTGCTGGTACCTCAAAATCGACAGAAAAATTCTTAAGGATCACATTGCTGCTGTTCAATAATGCTACAGGAATCATCCTTCCATGAAATATTAGTTCTGATCCATTACCGTCAATTGTTATATTCTGTATATTTTCCAATGCAAACCCCACTTTCTTGGGGTTGACCTGATCATGGTTGGAAATATAATATTCTCTTTCAAAAGCACCTTCCTCATAAAAATCATATCGCCCCTTTGGAAATATAATAGTTAGGTGAGCAGTATCACTACGCAATTGTAAAAAACTGACTAGAGCGTTTACTGCGATTGAAGAGTTTTCTCTACTGTCGGGCATTGTTCCAAAGTTCGTGAATAAAAGCTCTTGTGGAGAATAACTATAACCAATCAATAACAAGAATAATATACAAATAATAAAAAATTGTTTCTTCATTATCTTATCTAATCATTCAATAAGCTTAGGATAAAGGTTGTTTGTTTCAAAATAACCTTTATCCTAATGCCAATTAAATTACTTGTCAAAAGAATCAATCACCAGATTCCAGATTTTCTTTGTCTTCTGATCTGCGGCAGTCACCTCATACTGCATAGTTTGCTGGCCAAAATCCCCTGGTCTCCCAAGCAATGGAGCATTTCCTATAGGTTTGATAGATGCAGCAGTGGAGATTGAAGCATACCCCACAATATTGCTAATCGTGACATTATTCCTTACAGTTTCGGTAAATCGTTGCGCATCTGCAGAAGGCACAGTAATTTTGCATCTAACTTCCTGCTTTTCACTGTTTATTGATAACTCAGTATCGAGAGGTTTTACTCGCAATACGTCGCTTATACCTTCTTTTTCTGCCCATCTATATTCAAACTTAAAATTAGTTATCTCAGCTTCTTCATATACTGGCAACTCCTCAAGACCAGAGGTCAAACATGAGCTTAAGATGAACAAGATAAAAAGGGCGGTGGATATTCTTGTTGTTTTCATAATTATTTATTTTTAATTAATTAAATTATTCCCAACCAGGATTTTGTTTTAAATTTGGATTTTCTATAACTTCATTCCGGGGTACTGGCAACAAATATCGCCTAGTAGTAAACCGACGCATATTCGCTCCAGTAACAACTGGGACAGGGATGATTTCAAAGCTCTTGCCATCTTCAGCAATGGAGATAGCGGTTGGTATACTGTTCAGTTCCGGAATAACTGGCAATGACTCCTCCTTGCCCCATCGAAGTAACGACCAATAACGATCATTCTCTTGGAGTAATTCTGCTCTTCTCTCAATTTTGTATGAATCCCACACTTCCTGAAGCGAAAGGGATAAATCAAGCGGAGGAAGTGCGCCATGGGTCGTCCTTGTCTTGTTAATAAATTCTACGGCTATTGCTTTTCCACTCTCTCCATGCATTCTCAACTGCAGTTCGGCATAATTAAGGTAAGAGCGTCCAAGTCGAAGTATCACATAGTGATAATTTGTTGGTACATCGTAATATAACCACTTATCTTCATAAATCCCCTTACGAAATACATAGCCGCTTTTGGTCATGTGACGATCCTGTTGTACGTTGGAAAGATAATGGATATTCCCTCCAAGACGAGTGGTAACAAGTGATGTGAAAAACATAGAACTGTCACACACAATATTTGCATAAAAGCGGCTGTCCCTATGGCGATAAATAGCATCATACACACTGCTCTCACCAGGTATAAACGAGTCATAATAGGAAGTCTCATTCCACATCTTGGCCTTACCATCAACGTCTTTTACAAGATAGGCATCAGTTGCCTCTTGTGAGGGAGTCTTCTCAAGCCATCCTTCGAATGGCTTGTCCAGCGGCCACCTTTCAAGCACTCCTTCTTTTGCTTTATCCCCGCCCATATTGGGTACTAAGTTTTGCATCCATGTGTCAGAAATTACAGTATTTGCTTCCAGACGATACTGCGCTAAAATAATCTCAGGAGAGCTGTTCCCACCTGAAAATGTATTGAACATTCCCTGATAGTCTGAATCCAATGTATAGGCATCCAAAGCAAAAAGATCTTCACTTGCTTTAATTCCCTGCTGGTAGTAATTATCCTTGTCGTCATTGTTGCTGAGATAAGCTGCTCCATGCAATGCGACCTCAGCTTTCAAAGCAAAAGCTGCTCCTTTGCTGATTCGCCCTCTCTCAACAGTTACCGGCAGTCTTTTGGCTGCTTCATCTAGATCATTGAGTATAAAATCGTACATCTTTTTTATGTTTTCTGCACGTGGCAATTCAAGCTCGTCATCAGGTGTCAGCACTTTATCTACAATCATCAAAGGACCGAACTTACGAGCAGCAGCAAAATATGCCGTAGCTCTTAAAAAATAAGCCTCTCCAGCCATCAATTGCTTATCCTGCTCCGGAAAATTAGATTCACCCACTTTCAATAATATCATATTGCATTTTCTGATATCACCATAAATATTCCAACCAAAATCGGTCTCATTGGTAAAATTCTCCTGAACCACATTACTGTCGAATGACTGTGAAGGGTTCAGTACCATATTATCAGACCATGCATCATCCTGAATCAACCAACCCAATATTCCATAGGCATCATTGATAAAATATCGGGCAGTAGCAGGATCAGCCCAAACAAGATCACCGGGGAATTTATCCAGAGGTCTTGTGTTAAGGGCATCCTCGCATGCCGAAAACATGATAAGAAAGATAACAGTAAAAAGTTGATTGATATAATTATTTTTCATAATTTTTAATATTATTATATTTAGAATGTAACATTTAAAATAAATGAATAAGATTTCTGTGTCGGATATGCATACCCATCATTAGATGATATTTCTGGATCAAAATATTGATTTACCCTTGAAAATGTAATAGGATTCGAAGCTGCTATCGACACTTTTACAGATGATATTGCTTTATTGTTGACAAGGAATTTCTTGAAGTCATAACCGAACTGGAGCGACTTCAATCTAAGATATGCCGCATTCTTATACCAAAAATCAGCAGAAACAGTATAATTCTGACCTGCATTTAAATTCTGATAAGTAGATAATCGCGGGAAGGCAGCATTTCTATTATCAGGTCTCCAATAGTCTAGTTGAAAATCATAAGTAAGATACTCGGTGTTGGACGCTCTCATAAAGCCTGCCAATTCCTTGTAGCGGGCACCTGTTCCCTGAAGTAGTCCATTAAGAAAGAAATTCTTGTATTCAAGATTAAAATCAAAGCCGTACGAAAAAGAAGGGAATGTAGGTTTCCCTATACGCCGTAAATCTTCACTGTTAATATTCCCGTCACCATTCAGATCTGCAAAATGAAGATCTCCAGGTTTAAGCTCATTGGCACTTTCCCGTCTTGGGCTATTGATAATATCCTCTATTGATTGATAAAGACCGTATGTTTTATATGCAGAGCCATAATAGTTTTTTACATGAGTAATGCGTGTATTAGGATTCATTAATGTTGAAAGCTGTTCATCTTCTTTCTTCTCCCATAACTCATCATAACTGGTAAAATTAAGGCCTAAATCATACGAAAAGCCATTTACTTCATCTTTCCAACGAATGAGCGCTTCATAACCTGCCCTGCGGTGAGCACTCTCACTCTTAACATAAGGAAGACTTTTCCCCAATGGTGTAGTATACCTGTTTTGCGGAGCAATCAAGTAACCTTTCGTACGATAGAAATAATAATCGAATGATGCATAAAGACGATCATTGAGAAAAGACATGTCAAATCCCATATCAAATACCTGACGAGTATACCAGCTCAAGTCATCCGACACAAGAGGGCCCTCACGAAAACCAGGTGTAAACTCGCCGTCAATTACAGTTGACTGAGAAATAAGATCATATACAGGAAGATAACCAAAGCGTACACCGCTTTCTAGCCCCACAACACCATATGAACTGCGAATTTTGAAAAAGTTTATGATGTTGTCTTCTCTCAATTTTTCCATAAACGGTTCTTCAGAGATAACCCAACCCACAGCTCCGGATGGGAAAAAGCCAGTTCTTTTTCCTTTTGGAAAGTTGTCTGACACATCTATTCTAAAATTACCTTCAAACAAATAGCGCCTGTTCCAGTCATATTTTACACGCCCCACATACCCCAAACGGGCACTTTCTGATGCCGAACCTTCATTTTTTTGAGTAGATGCATCTCCTGCGAAAAGCTGATCAAACTGTGAAGAAATATAACGTTCCCTTTGTGCCCAAAAGTTTTCGCCATGTGACTGATAAAAATTGTAAACCGCCTGTAATTCAAAATTGTGTAAATTTATACTCTTTTTATATATAGCATTCACATCGAACGAAGCCTCTTTGCTTCTTGAATTTGCCATTCTTAGAAAATTACTAGTATATGGAACTAACTGTCCATCAGGTTGGTGCTGAGGAGCTTTAGACTGAAATTTTTTTTGATTCCAATCTCCATGCCTTACATTTCCTATTACACCCAACCGAAGTCCTTCAACAGCAGTCACATCCCAATTGGCATAAAGCTGGGTGTTGATGTATTTATCGTTCTGATGATCGTAACCCGCTCTTTTGTCCAAAATCACAAGTGGATGAACAGAAATAGAGGTATATGTGCCATCAGGATTAAATGCTGCATAGTTGGGTTTAACATTCATTAGCTGACTCCAGACTGTGTAATTACCCCAAACAGTGGGATTTCTTTTTTCGCGAGCTGCATCAATATTCACTCCAACCTCAAGTCCAATCTCCTGAAAAGTGGTTGAGACATTGCTGCGGAGATTATATCGCTCAAATTGGTTATTATGTTTCTCTTTGAAAATAGGATCTTGTTTTACATATCCTACTGCTGTATAAATATTGATGCCGTTGGAACTTACACCTGAAAATGATAAGTTATGTCTTGTCCCTCTACCATAATCATCAAGCGCTAATCCCATCCAATCAGTATTAGATGTGATCCTTCCATAAGGATCCGATCCGTTTCGAATTTTTTCTATATCCTCTTGAGAATAAGGCAATGATGTACGTCCATCATATTCAGCAGCCTGGTTTACAGCAAGAACATAATCAAGAGCCCCCACTTTCTTCGGTAAAAATGTAGGACTACTTAAATTGATTCCTCCTGTATACTGAATGATTAATTTATCCATCTTCCCTTTTTTGGTCTGAACCAACACAATTCCATCACCAGCACGCGATCCATAAACAGCAGTGGCACTTGCATCCTTCAAAATACTCATCGTTTCAATGTCTGAAGCATTTAATGAGTTGAAATCATACTCACTTCTCACTACTCCATCTATTACATAGAGAGGGGTGCCTCCTCCGCGAATCGATATTCGAGGTTTTGCTTCTGGCTCCCCGCCCGAAGGCTCAATAATCAATCCTGGCGTTCTTCCCTGTAATGCCAACGCTGTGTTTGTGAACGGGAGATCTTCAATCTTGTCTGCCTTTAGAGAACTCACTGCTCCTACGGTCATTCGGGTCGACGTGCTACCATATCCTACGACAACTACTTCATCAAGCAATTTAATATCGCTCTGCATCAATACATTAATAATACTCCTTTCATTAACTGGAATGATTTGTGTTTCCATTCCTACAAACGAGAAGACCAAAGTGGCATCGCCAGGAACATTACTTAACGAGTAGTTGCCATCTACATCGGTAACCGTTCCCCGCGTAGTACCCTTTACAACTATTGTAGCACCGGGAAGAGGCTGTCCACTTTGGTCGGTTACCTTCCCAGTAACGGTAAGTTGTTGCTGCGTCGTTTGTTGATAATTGTTGAGAATTTCGCTACGGCTCAAAGCGATTTGACGATCTTCAATCTTATAGCTGATTCCCGAATCTTTGAAAAGATCATCCAAAATTTTGGCTACCGATTGATTCTTGCATTTAATGCTTCTACGTTGATGTACATCAACTACCGTGGCATCATACATAAAACGAAATTCCGTTTGCTGCTCAATAGTCTCCAAAATCTCCTGAATAGATCGATTTTCGATATTCAGACTTAATTTCGTTTCCTGTGCATAACTGTCCGAAGCAAACACATTGGTAATACAAACGGACAAGAACAACAAAACCATTCGGCTTACTTTCCCGAATTTTGATCCCTGAATTCTATTAAAAAAGGGATTTGCACCATAATCTTTTTCCATGTTAACTTTTTGTTTTTGTTTTAACGATTAAAAATCACATTCTTTTTTATTTGTAAATTAGATTAATAAAATACTACTGATAGACATTGCCTTCTCAGCATCTTGCCATGTATTCGGCTGTTTTTCATTTTTCGAAATATATGCTTTTCATAACCAAATGTTTTAGGGTTCTACATGCTATTTTTTTGAAATGATGACTTTGGGAAGCGATGCCGAATCGGAATTATAATTAATTCGACATTTCACGGGGCAAGAATACTCAATGAGCCTGAATATCTGTTCATAGCTTTCGTTTTGAATGGTACCCGTAAAAATAGATTCATATACCGTTTCGTCCGTTACTTCAATATCGATATTATACCATCTTTCCAACTTTTCGAAAACCGTTTTCATCGGTTCGTTTTTAAATACCAACATGCCGTTTTTCCACGAAGCATATTGTGAAACATCGGCTTTATCCACTTGAATGGTATTTTGCGTCAAATCATAGGTAGCCAATTCCCCGGGTTTCAGGGTATAGTTGAACGATTCGATACGGTTATGAGACAACGCCACTTTGCCCGATTCGAGTGCAACGCTGACTTTTCCGCTTTCGGGATAAGCATTGACATCGAATTCCGTTCCCAGTACCGATACCACAACATCATTGCAGTAAACATCAAAAGGCAATTTGTCGTTATGGGCAACCTTAAAAAAAGCTTCGCCATTCAGGATGACTCCTCTGCGATGTTCAGAAAAATTATCGCGGTACGTGAGCGTTGTCCCCGAATTCAGCCAAACAATGGAACTATCGGGCAAAACAACCTGCGATCGCTGGCCGTTTTGGGTAATTACGGTAACTGTTCTGCTCTTAAAAGCCCCTTTATCGCTGTTCTTTTTATGAGAAAAGAAGAAAACCGACCCCAACACAAGGATCAGCATGGCTGCATAAGGCAACAACCGGTTAAAAATACGTTTGATTTTAAGCGATTTCCTGTGTTTGATACCTTTACGGATATGTTCGAGCATCTTTTCGGAATCCACAGGAATATCTTCATCAACATCGGCAGAAAAGCGGTTCTCGTCAAGCAACCGACCCAATTCGTCATGTCCTTTTTCACTGTTCAACCAGAGAAACAACTTCTTCAGGTCTTCTTCCGAATACGAACCGGAAAAAAATCGGCGTATTGTTTCTTTAAAATTATCCATTTCGATCATGCCTTTTATATAAGTACACTTCAAAAGACAAAAAC
>Ga0265293_10009427_pt1 | contig 14038 bp, 12 predicted proteins | sample Munlanlewell138R_FD_192505 | JGI IMG/M metagenome (GOLD analysis project Ga0265293, IMG submission 192505) | Leachate microbial communities from a municipal landfill in Southern Ontario, Canada - Leachate well 138R | ecosystem: Engineered > Solid waste > Landfill > Unclassified | place: Canada...
CTAGTCATATAATTTGTCACATAAGGATATATCTGATTTAATATATTTTCTATACTATATATAAATTTAATGGTATCCAATTTTGAATTTGAATAATAACTTTGTAAATTCAAATCTATATTATCTAAATAATCTCCATACATTTGAAATATTTCATTTTCTATATCTTGTATTTGTAATAATGTTAAAGTATTCATATAAGACTTAAAATAATCTAATGATGTTATTTTTGTTATATATTCATTAGTTGATTGAAATAAAAAATCAAGATCAATTTTTGTTATTTGTTTTAATGCTTTCCATGATTTATTGTAATAATTATTAAATTCTTTTAAGATGCTATTATAAATAAATTGTTCATCTGTATTTATATCAAATTCTTTTTCTATTCCTAATATTTTATAATATGCTTCTATATTTTCTATATTTTTAGGAATAATTGAATCAAATATTTTTATAATATCATCTCTAATTTTATTTAAAACATATATATCTATTTTAGCAAAATTGGCATATTCTTTAGAATTTAATATATATGTTAATTTTTTATATGTTCCATTAATATATTTTTGCGCTATTACTCCATCATTATGATTTTGTGCAACTATATTAGTAAATAATAATGGTATTTGATTTATTAATTCAAGATATCCTATATCAAATTTTATAATTTGTTTTATACCTTCGTTCATATAATTTCTTACATCTGGATCATTTTTTTCATTTGCATTATTATAATAAACATATAAATCGTTAACTTTTGTTTTAATTTTATTAGAAAATGAATTGTATAATTCATTCCAATATATATCAAACGTTACTTCTTCAAATTTTCTTCCAGAATCAATTAACATAGCATATAATACATTTTTAAATCCATTTCCATTTTTGGTAATAGCATATTTAGTTACAGTATAATCTCTAATTGGTTCAAAAGATTTTAATATAGTATCAAAATATGTTATTTCAGATTTATTGTCTATAATATAATTTGCTGGTATGTTTTCTGATAACATTTTATAAAAAAAAAATATATTAATTTATTCTTTCTTTTCTTCTTCTAGATCTTTAATTAATAATTGTTTTTTTGCTCTTTTATTTTGTCTTTGTCTTTTTCGTCTTTCTGTAGCAGTCTTCTTTTTTTCTTCCACAATTTTTTTAATATTAATAAGAGTTTGATCTCCTTCATCATCAATTGTTTCAATAAGATTTTCCATAATTTCAAAATTTTTATTTAATTTCTTTTTCATTTCTTTTTCTCCACATGATAATTGATCAATTACATTAGCATCACTTTGTAATGTATATGCAGCTTTAACTAAATCGTCAACTGATAAATTTTCTGATTCTTCTGTTTTTCCATTAACTAATCCAATAATATCAGGAATAATATTATCATATAAATTATCAATAGTTTCTTTGTAAATAAATTTTTTATAACATTTATCTAAAATATTTTCTAAAGTGCCTTTTAAAATTTTATGTTGTAAAATAGCATTAATTTCTTGCTTTTTTGATAATCCAAAAATAATAGAAGAAATTTCTTCAAATGTTTTATCAAAATCGGTATCATTATATTCATACCAAACAATAATATCATTAACATTTTTTGAAATTTTATATCCTAATTCTTTTAATTCTTCTTCATTGTAAATTTTATTATATTTATTAATATAAAAATTAATACCTTGATCAGAAAATGGAGGTAATAAATAAATTGGAAATTGAAATTTATTATTAGTAATAAATTCCGGATATTGTTGATTAATTACTTTTCCTTCATTAAATTTTTCAATCCAAATATGAATTTTTTTAACATATACAATACATGAAAAATAATCATTAATAAATTTATTAAATGATACTTTTTCATTTAATACTGAAATATATTTTTTAAAATCATCATTAAATAATTTTAATGATAAATTAACTGCTGGTGTTTTTGGTAATTTGGAAAAAATATCAGAAAATACTAAATCCAAATCATTTAAATATTTAATTATTTTTTTCATTTTCAATTTACTTCTATTTGCATCTACAATTTTTTTATCAATATATGTTCGATAAATCATATCTTGTGATCCATTTAATGCATCAACTGTTGATGATAAATTGCCAATATCAATTCCTTGAGTTTTAACGGAACTTTTCATTTTATTAGAAAAAATAATTTAAATAAAAAAAACGAATAAAAATGAATAAAAATAATCAATTGCATTTAGTCAATATAGATGCAAAAATTTCATATTGCTTATTAAATAATGTAAATTTCAATACATATTTAAATAATTGGTTTAAAACAGGAAAATCATATATACAACAAAATAGTGATAACGATATTACAAATTTTTTATTTAATGATAAATTAAATGAATATATGATGATATTGATAATACATAATGAAAATAATGAACTTATAAATACAAATTATATAACATCATTTATAAAAAAAAATTATGAAATTTTATTATTTAATAATGAAATTCCTAAAAAATTTCAAATGTTTGAAATTTTTACTAATGTTTGGAATCATTTTAATATATCATATATGAATAGAATTCAATATTTATTAAGTTTTAATTTAAATATCAAAAGTAATTTATATGATAAATTTTATAATAAATTTTCATTAGGATACATATCTCAATGTTTTTATAATAAATCATTTTCATTTATTAAAACAATATCATCTAAACAACCAAATAGAAAAATATTAAATATAGTAGACAATGAATTTAGAAGACAGAAAATAGATATTACAAATTATTGGACAGATTTGTTAATTATAACATATAACATATATAAAAAATTAAGTACAAAAGAATTTAAAAAATTTATTGAATATTCATCAGAAATTATTGATAAAAAAACACCAATTTTAACTATTATTGATAAATTTGTTCCAGATAATTTTAAAAAAAAAATATTAATTAAAGATGAATATATAGATTGTATTCATTATAAAGTATTATCTAAATTTGAAAATAAAATAGAAGAATATAAAAAAATATTTGAGTTGAAAGATAATATTTGTAAATATTGTAATCATGAATTATTATGTCAACATTATTTTTCAGATGAAAGTATAGTGGAAGAATATATAAAAGAAGATTTTGGAATAGTAACAGTAAAAATGTGTAAATTATGTGGAAAAATATTTAATGATATAGAATTTAAAAATAAAAAAGAAGAATCATTAGAACATCAAATAGTTAATATTATCAATCAATTAATAGAAAATAAAGTTTTATCATTAAATCAATATTTTCAATTTACTCCTTTAATAATTAAATTTTTCTATGAACAATTACATAATATTACTGCTAATTCTATAGAAAAAGATGATGATAAATCTGTATCATTTATCATATTATGCTTTATATTTAGTTTTATTAAATATTTATATCAATTTAATAATATAACATTATTTATATCATTTATAAATAAAAAACAATCAATTCCTGAAATATTTTATAATAATTTTTCTCCATTGATAAATTTTTTTAATATGAAAGGAACAAAATTAGATAATATTGTTAATAATTATTTTGTATCCAATTTTTACAATAAATTAAGTTCTACTATGAAAATTGAATTTGATAAAGAAATTCAATCATTAAATGCAATGGTTGGTATTAAAAATATTAAGGAAAATATTATATCAAAAATAATGTCTTTTTACACTATATATTATATTTATGATCATTTATTATTGAATAAAATGTTAAAATTTATAAATAATTTATCAATAAATATACTTACAAGTGATAAAATTTTTAATTTAATATCTAATGAATTTAAAGAATATTTAAAGGATAAATATTATATAACACATATAACAAAATTAAATGATAAATTCGATAAAACTATAAAATTTAATAAAAATAATATAAAATTTATTGGAGAAATTAAACAATTAACAAAAATAGAAAAAAAAAAAAATATAATTAAAGAATATAAATTTGAATTTTTAACTAAATATCAATTAAATAAATATCAAATAGAAGAAATAGAATTTTATTTAAAATATCCATCAAAGTATATAGATATTAAAAATTTTTTATATAATATTTTATTAAAAATAAATAATTTGCAATCAAAAAAAATAAATATTGTGTATGATGATATTGATTTATTATATGACGAATTTGTTAATTTTACAAAAAAAATAAATAATATTGATCATATTAAATATATTAATGAATATATTACAAAAATGATATTAACAATGCGAACATTTGATATAAATCCTACATTATTAATAACAAAAAAAGAAAATATTGTAAAAGATACTTATGCTAATATATCAGATGATTTTAGTATATCAGATGATTAATTATCTGATATATTAGATGATTAATTATCTGATATACTAGATGATTGATTATTTATAATCATATTTGCTCCATCTAATATATAATGAAATTCATAAAAATTTAATTCAGAATATCCTTTTTTTTTGTATAATATATCATAAAATTCATAAAATGGACATATAATAAAATATCCATTTATATATTTTTCGTATAATTTATTTAAATTTTCATTTTGTTTGAATACTAATAATTTTATTGAAATATTAGAAAAATCTAATAAAGGAATATATTCATCATAAATATATTGAATTACTTTTTTTTGATCTTCTATACTTTTATATAAACCAAGTTTAATCATTATTTGTTTTTCTTTGTATTCTTGATATGAAATAAATTTATATAAACTATCATATTTTTTTATTTCATTTAATATATTTTCATTTTCTTTGTTAATATTATAATTTTTTTTTATAATTTCATTATTGATTAAATTGTATTCTATTTTAATATAATTATAATTAAATAACAATATTCCTCTATTAATAATATCTATTTCTGATAAAATATTATGTGTTAATAATAAAAAATAATTTTCCTTCATTACATTTCCATTATATATAATAGGATATTGTATTGTTTTACTTAAAATCGAATGTTGTTTTATTTGTTTTATTTTCATTCTTTCATCTAATTTATATAATTTATATTTTTCCAATAATATATCATAATTATTTTTATTTTCATCTATTACTATTATATATTTAATGAATTCTAATATATTCAATTTAACTAAAATATATTTATTTTTGATTGTATCAAAAAATTTTGTTTCAAAATTTAATAAAATATTTAATTTTTTATGTATATTATCAACTAATTTAAAATATAAATATTTATTATGTTTATATTCAAATTCGAAAGATTCTTCATTTATTATTTCATATAATTGTAATAACAAAAAATTAAATATATCTTTATTATTTTCATTCCAATTAGTATAATTTAAATAAAAATGAATTCCATCCAAATCATTTTTTTTGTTAGATTTAAAAAAATAAAGTTCAGTATTATTTATTTTATTTAAAGTCATTTTTTATATGTAAATATTATATTAATAATTTTCGGAAAGTTCAAGTATATTTCTATTTCTTTTAATTTAATAATTTCCAGAAAGTGACTGATCAAAGCATCCAAGTATATTTCTATTTACTTCTTCTGGTTCATCTCCTCCATTTTGTGAAATACTATATTCCATTCCATCTAATGCTTGCCAGAAATTTCCTTTATTAGATGTTCCTACTCCACGTAGTCTATATGCATTATTTTTATCATTTTGCATTAAATTCCAATTTTCTCTGTATTTTCGTAATGGCATATTTTCATTCATTTCAAAGAATTGTCCAGCATTAAGACTGTCATGAAATCCTCCACTTAATAAATTTTCTCTATTTTGTAATTTTAAATGAGCATTAGTCATATTATCCATAAACTGATCCATAGTTTTATCTGAATGTTTTATAATTTCTTCATTTACTTCGTGATCTGCTAATGCATTAATTCTTTTTTGTTCATTTTTCATTAATGTTGACGGTATTTCACTTGCATTTTCAGTAACAGTTATACCATCGTCAAAATCATTTCCAAATTCAGATATAACAGTAGGTTTTTCTTCTGTTTTTATTATATCTGTTGTTTTTTCTTTTTGCGATTCATATTTTTCTTGTTTTTTAGAATTAATTGTTAAATAATAAAACATAAATAAACATAATATAATAATTACTAATACAATTATGCTTTCTAATGTATACATTTTACTAAAAAAAAATGAATTTATTTATTATTAAAAGAGAGAAATGTCTTCATATATTCCTAATAGTATTTTTAAAAATAATTTTATGAAAATGTGTATTGATAGACAATATTCATTAGTTAAAACTAATACTGTATCTGATTATACAATTTATTATTTTTATTCTAATTCCGACGAATATGTATTTAAAAAAAATAAAAGATTATCTGAAATATCAGTATCAAAAAATCCATATAATATTGTAATAATTTATTGTGAAGTAAATATTCCATTAGTATCTGGAACTATATCTAATATTATTAATTTATTAAATAATGAAAATATTGATAAATCATCTTTTATACAACTTGTTTGTTATTATAATAAAGTAGATAAAATTTTTCAAGAATTTACGAAAAATGATATGGAAGTTAATATTTTTAATAAAGAATTATTAATATTCGATATACCAAATAATATAACACAACCAGATAAATTATTAATAAAAATTAAAGATAAAAATGAATTAAGACAATTTCAAAAAATATTATATGAAGATCCATTAGCTAAATGGTTTAATTTACAATCAAATAATATATTAATTACAATAACTATGAGACAAAATGGAAAAATTCCATATCAAGAAACAAATATATATCAAATAATTAAAAATATGAACTTAGATGAATTAGATGAAGAAAATGAAAATCAATAATAAATGTTATATATTATTATACTAATTTAATAATCATAAATAATGTGTTTCATCATTTTTTTATTTTTTATATCATATATAATAAATTCTCTTATATCATGATTTATTTTAGAATATTTAATAAAATGAGTTTTTATATCTTCAATATCATATTTATCATAAATTAATTTAAATAAAATATTAGTTGATGTCAACCAATAATCTTTTTCTATATATTTAAATGAATTTGTACCTAATACTTCATTTAAAAATATTAATAATTCATCTGATTTAAAATCAGTGTCACCAATATATTTATATTTTCCAATTATATTAAATCCATTTATTTTTTTCTCATATTTCATTAATTTTGTATTATCAATATCAATATTTTTCGAATCCACAAATTGTGAAAAAGATGGTATAAATGTTCCAATACCATTATTAATGTTAATGTTAAAAATATGTTTAGAATAATTAATAAAATCATTTGTATATATAAATTGTTTATATAACATATTATTTGATTCATTTAAATTAGTTGACATTTTGATAATTTGATAATTTCCAATATTATTATCTGGTATACCATTTTGTTTTAAAAACGAATATGGAATTATATGATCCACTACCCAACCATATAAACTATCTTTATTTCCATAATCATGATAATGCAATATATTTCCATATGCATCTTTTTTAATTAATTCGTCACCAGGAACACTAATACCTCTTCTCCAAATTTTATCTCTTATTTCTTTATTAAATTTGTTTCTTCTCATTTTTATAAAAAAAAATTGAATAATAATTTTAATATTTTTTTATTTCACATTTATCTCCATCACATCCTGTTTCTACTTCCATAAATATATTTGTATCTATAATATCATTTATTTTTATTTTTTTTACTAATTTATTAATTTCATCATATTTTTCTTTTGAACATACTTCTAATGGAGTTTGTTCATACGTGCTTCCGTCAAATTCTAAAATAGATAATCCGTTATAATAATCTTTATTATCCCACATCCATTCAGCAATATTTAAATGATCTTCTTTTTTAATTGAAACTGTAGCAGATACATTATTTTTATTTGGACCATCAACATGTCCTGGTGATATCCAATTTTGATTTAAATATTTCACTCTTTCTAAAAATTCAATAACTGATTCATCATCTCTTGTTAATGCATTATCAGGTATTTTTATAGCTAAAGTAAATATATATAAATCTTCTGATACAGAATATTTTTCTTTTTCTAATAATTCTGGAACAATTCTATTCAAATAATTAAATAGAGCTTCAGTTTTATTAATACGAATTCTTCTCAAATAATATTTAGAATGATATGGATGACATCCAGATGAACAACAACTAACTAATGAATTAGTTCCTTCTGGTTTAATTGTTGTTAATCTAACAGATGGTTTAATTTTTAATTTATTAGCCCATTCTATATTTGTTTCTTTAATTATTTCAACAGCTTTTTTAAGATTAAACTCATGTAAATTTTTAATAGCACAACCATTTAATGAAATTCCAATTAAATAATCTTTTTCTGTATTTTCTTTCCATATAGGTCGTAAATATGTGAAATTAGTAAATGTTGCTTGTAAAGTTCCAATAATTGTCGCAGCTTTACATCTATTAAATAAATCTTCATTATCTACACAATCACTTAATTTAACACTTGTTAAATTACAAAATGTATATGGTCTTAATGAAATTTCACTACATGCATTTACACCATATGAATCATCATTTGTCCATAAAATTCCAGGTTCTGCTCCTTGATTTAAAACTAATTGCATAATTTCTTTAAATTCTTCTTCTGTTGTTTCATCTCTTTTTAATGATACAGAATTATTAGCCATTGCTAAATGAGGATCAATATCCCACCATTTTCCTGTTTTACAAGATATCATATCTTTATCATCTTTATCAAAAATTGATAATAATGCTGATCTTCTAATAGATGCTGATACAACACAATCTGCTATTTTACAAATAATTTTATGAATGTAAATAGATTTTAATTTTTTATAATTATTTTTCTTTAAAATTTTATTTATTGTTTCCATACATTCCATTAATTTTAATGGTCCTGGAGCAATAGATTGAATTTTAATTAAAGGAGCTCCTTTAGATCTAATTTTTGTATAATCAAATAAAATAAATCCTTTATTAGTTGTATATTGATTAAAAATAAATTTAATAGCATCAGCCCATCCTTCACATGTATCTTCAATAGTATATATAACAGGTTTAGCTAATTTATCAATTTTTATTATAGGTAATTTAGTTATATCTCGTTTTCTCACAGATACACCTAATCCGATTCCCATTAATAAACAATACATAACTTCAGCTATGGAATCAATAGAATCAATTGGAATAAATCCACAATTATAAATTCTTTGTTCTTGTCCTTGTTCGATATTTGGAATACCTTCAATTGGTCTTCCACTAAATTGTAAACTTCTCATTGATGGTACTATTTTTTTTTTATTTACATATTCAAATGCTTCATAAATTTCATTAATATATAATGGAAATCTTTTAATATGCATTAATTTTGTTCTATTAACAATTTCTATCCATGTTTCTTTTCTACCCAAATCTTTATTAAATCTAGAATATTTTGAATGAATAATAATATCAGATAATGTTTCCATTTATATTCACAAAAAAAATTCAATTAATTAAATTACAAATTTAATATTTGTTTCATAGTATATCCATTATCATCATATAAATTTAAATTTAATCCATTCAACATCCAATTAGGAGGATATTTATTTGTTGTTTTATAATATAAAGAAGCTAATGTATCTCCTTTACATGTTTGATCATTTACATTGAAATCCTTAACCATATATGAAGGTGGTTCTATTTTACAAAATACAACACAACTCATTAAAATATTAAATTTAGCGATGTCTTTATGTTTAAAATTTAAATTATTTAACATCCATAATGGAAATAATTTATTATGATTAGACATATAAATCATAGGTAAATTCATATTTTCACAATTAGTAATATTAACATCAATAAATTTTTCAAATTGTAATGGAATTTCTTTTTGTATACTTAAAATTGCCATTGGAATAGTAAATCCATATTCATTCTGATAATTAAAATTACATCTCATTAAACTATTTGGTGAAATATTTTCATTAGCTAAAATACGATCAATAATATTATTTTCTGCCATCTTTATATTAATAATAAAAATCAATTTTTATATATATTTGTTTCTAATTTTATCATAAATAAATTGGAATAAATTTTTTTTACACCATTTACTTTAGCTTCAATCATATAATCTAAATTAATTTCATTTGTTGGTATATATTTAGATTTAATATTTTTTATTAAATTTATCATTAAATTTGATTTATTTTGATATATATCTTTAATTTGATTTATATTTATTAATTTAGTATTTTTATATTGTAGTATCAATAATTTACTTATTTCATCTAAATCATCAAATCGTTCATATAAATATCCATAAAAATATTCATTTATATTGAATATTTTTTCAATAAATATTAAATCATCTGGTAAAGTAATTAATTTATTAAAACTCATTATATATTTAAATAATGAAATATTATCTGATTTATTAATAACAAAATTGTAATTTGTAATAAAATTTGCTTCTATTTTCTTAATATTTTTCATTTTTTCAATCATATATGATGGTAATCCAAAATAATAATATTGATTTATTAATGATTTTCTATTATATATAGGAAAATTATTATATAAATATACATCATACGATAAATTAAAATTATATGATATTGAATTAATAATATAATTAGGTTCAATTAAACATAAAAAATTAGCAGATGATTCTATTATTCCTATAATTTCTTTATTTTCTTCTCTTATAATTGAAATACATAATGGAAATATATTACGTAAATATAGATATAATTTTTCATTCTTTTCAATTAAAAATATAATTTCATTTGATTTAAATATTGTATTAATATTATTTACACAATTATGTATCAATGATATATATTCATTACTATATTCGTTTTTTAATAATATAACAAAACAAATGTCACATGACATTTTTCATATCAAATAATAATTATAAAATTATATAAAAAATGAATATTGTTATTATAATTTGTATTATATCAATAATAATAATACTTTATTATTTACTTTTTATACTAAAGAAAGAAAATTTTGATTTAGGAGATTTAGTTGAACAACAAGATAATATAGATAGACAAGAGGCTAAAAAAAATATAAAAGAATTTAAAGGAACAACAAATTCTATATTAAATAATTTATATAATGTTGCTACAGATCCATTTTATTATAGTAAAATATTAGGAGAAAAATGGCAAAGTTATACTCAAATGGATCCAAATAATGAATTAGTTAGAAGAGCAATACCATTTGATAAACCTCCTATTAAAGATAATACCAAAGAAAATTTTTTGATTGATACTCCAACACAATTTCAAATATATTTAAGAGATAATTTTTATTATAAACCAAGTCCAAGAAATAATATGCCTGGCCAAAAAGGTATGTACTATTAAGTAAATTCGTATTGTTAATTTTTTTTTTTAAAAATAAATGAATTCAGAATTAAAATATTTTTTATCTGGATTAATAGTAGGAATTATTTTAATTATTTTAATATTATATTTATTAAAAATATCAAAATATAAATTTGTTCAAATAGGATATGCAGAATTAATTAATAATCAATATTCATTAAATTCTATATAAAAAAAACAAATCGACCTTCTGGTCGACGTTGGCCGCGCCCTCACGTATGGCATCCGTCACCGTTTAAATTTTAAGTGATTTATCGTGAAATAGGGCCCATTATATGCAATGTGATACTAACTACGGTTCATCGATTTTCACGGCTAGATATAGTGTCTCATACGACGCTCACATATAATAAGTTATCCTATTTATACTTTTATATTTAAAAAAAAAATTCAATTTTTTTTTATAAAATGTCTAATGCTAGATTAGTTACTGCATTTGATGGAACCGAACTTAATGATGATGAATTAACATATTTATTCAATAAATACGGATGTTTTACAAAAAATTACTCAGATATGTCAGATGAAAAAAAAAAACTTTGTTTATCTGAAATATTAATTGAATTTGGAGTAGATAACGAAAAAAATTTATTACAAAAATTATCAAAAAATGATTATATTATTAAAAATATATTACATTCTGCTTATCCAATATATTTAGATGGAAAATCTAATTCGCCATTAGATTTAGCATTAAATTCTTATTATATAAAAGAATTATTTGATAATTGGATTGCTAATCAAAAAGAAAATTATGAAAATTTAAATATAGGATATATTATGAAAAATAATTTTGTATTTAGTAATTTTATGTATATAACAACTGAAAATTGGGGAAAAACACTTATTAATAATATTAATAATTTCTTAAAAAAATATCAAACTGATATTGTTAATAATATATATGTTGTAAATACAGATGCATTAACAACAAATATGCCATCCGGAACACATTGGATGGCTATTTATAATATAGTAGAATCAAAAGACAAATTAATACATAAAACTCCAAAATTAGCAATGAAAAAAGAAATGGAAATAATCAAATGGATAAAAAAAACATATAAAGGAAAAATTTCCAATTTAATTATAAATGATGTAAAATTATTTGATTATAAAATTAAAGATTGGAGTAATTTAAATGAACCATTTAAATTTAATGAAGATTTTAATTTATTTGATATATATCTCATTTTAAATAAATTTAAAGAAAAAGATATATCTGAACTAAAATCTCCTTTATATAATTTTTATGGATCAATTGAATATTTTGATCCAATGGGATTTCCAATTATAACAAAATCAACAAATAACAAACCAATTGATTTAAAAATAAAAGAAGGTATTATTTCTCAATGTATGTTATATACTGAAAATAATATGTTAGTTTTACCAATAGATTGGCAAAAAAAACAACAAAATGACAGTTTTTGTTGTGGATATCATAGTTTAGCATTTTTATATAATAGAATTTTTGTTGATTCATATCCTATAGAAATCAATCATTTAGATAGAGAACAAGTTAAAAAAAGAATGAATAAATTATTTAAATTTAACCCAAAATTGGAAAAATGTTTTGATTTAGCTTTATCTCATGAAGATATGGATATTGAAAATCCAAAAATACAAGAAATATATGGAAGTGGTTAATTAATATTTGAATATGTTACGTCATTTGGGGATATTGGTTACTTCATTAAAATAAAATAAAGTTTGCTTTATATTTTAATGAAGTGTATGATTCAGAAAAAAAATGTTGATAAATAATAATTCTAATATGTCCAAAATTTAATTAAATATTGGAATCAAAATAATTTCATTTAATAATTTTTCAATAGTTAATTTATTTGAATAAGAATATTTTTTAGGTAAAATATAATTTATCATCATGGCCCAAATATGATAATTTAAATCTCTCTTTTTTGTTAAAATCAATACATCAGAAGTTATTCCAAATATTCCATTTTGATAGAAACATGATCCTACAGTACCATTTCTAGCAATAGTTAAACATTCTCCTTCAAATGAATAATTATTAATATATTTAGAAATACCATTATTAGTACCTGAACTGCTGATTAATGGATATTTTCCTTCTTCACTTTTTTTAATTTTAAATTTATTTTTTATAGATTCTATAGAAAAATAATCTCCTATTTTTAAATTTTGCCATTCTTTTAATTGAGCATTTTCTATAACAATATCGTTATTAATTTTTAAAAAATTTTCATCAAAATTATTTTTAATTTGTTTTATATTTTGATTTGATAATTTTGTTAAACATAAATAATATATATCAGAAACGTTGTTAGGTATATAAAATATAAAATTTTTATCAAAATACAATCCATTAATTTGAATTAAATATTTATATTGATTTAAATCTTCATATTTTAATTTTAAAAATATTTCTTTTAATGGTACTTCAATTATTTTTTTAAAAATATTATTTTTATTATATTCATTTATTAATTTTTCAATATTTAAATCTAGATTTATTTCTTTTTGAAAATTCCAATCATTATCATATGTAATTAATCTAGTTTGTTCTTTAATAACTGCATCTTTTACTTTAATTCTATTATTTTTTTTAATTTCATATCCATCTTCAGTATAATCATAAATCAATGTTTCAGTATTAAA
>Ga0265293_10009428_pt1 | contig 14034 bp, 14 predicted proteins | sample Munlanlewell138R_FD_192505 | JGI IMG/M metagenome (GOLD analysis project Ga0265293, IMG submission 192505) | Leachate microbial communities from a municipal landfill in Southern Ontario, Canada - Leachate well 138R | ecosystem: Engineered > Solid waste > Landfill > Unclassified | place: Canada...
CCTTTATATCTCTTTTTTTCTCATATTCATAGGGATGAACATCAATTGAATTAGCTAATTCCAATATTCTATCAATAGATAGGGTTTTTTCTACTGCTTCTGCTGCTTGACTAATTAATTCCTCACAATCATCGTTCTCATAAACTTGCATAAGTCCTAAGTATCTGCTTTCTACCTCTAAAGATATATCTTGAGGTAGATATCCTAATACTTCAATATCTATATATTCTTCTATTTTTTCCTTTAATAATAAATACATATCCTTATTAATCTTATTCAGAATAACTCCTTTTATCTTTGAACCTGAGAATTCTACCATACCTTTTATTTTAGGTATAACTGAAAACATTTCACCTTGAGGCCTATATACTAATATTGCAGGAATATCTAATTCCTTGGATATATGAAAACTAGAATTTTGAAAGGTATTTTTTATGCCATCAAAATATCCCATCGCTCCTTCTATAATTCCATATTCTCCAAGATTCATCCCTAAGGACTCTCCTATACCATCTCTTCCCATTAGATGCATATCCAGATTTCCTGATCTTTTCCCTGATGCACTTTCTATATATTTGAGATCAATAAAGTCTGGTCCTGTTTTAAACGAAGATACATTTAGTCCCCTTTTTTTTATTGCTCTTATAATTCCAAGTGTAATAGTTGTTTTACCAGTATTACTAGATGGAGCCGTAATCATTATGGATTTCATCTATATACACTCCAATTCATTAAAGATTTCTATAAGCCTTTTATTGATTTCTCTGCTTTTTATGGCAACCCTAATATAGTTATCATTAAGACCTATGAAACTAGAACATTTTCTTATGACTATTCCCTTCTTGAGAAAGAAATTGAATACATATTCTTCGTTCCATTTTAGTAGCTTTATTAGAATAAAGTTTGTCTCTGTATGGAATACTTTGATATTAGAAAGTTTTGATAATGCTTGAAGCATAAGCTGTCTCTCTTCTTGAATATATCTCTTGCTTTCTTCTATATATTCCCTATCACTAAAAATAAAATTACCTGCTGATTCTGCAAAGGAGTTTATACTCCAAGGTAACTCAATTTTAGATATCCTTTCAGCCAAAGCTGTAGATGTACATCCATAGCCCAACCTTATGCCAGGTAATGCAAAAAATTTTGTAGCTGCTCTTATAATACCTAAGTTTTCATATTTTGTTTTTCTAAATAGGTCAATGCTGTCGTAATCCATAGGACAAAACTCAAAAAAAGCTTCATCTAATACCAGATATGCTCCTGATTTTTTAATAACATTGTATAATATTATTAACTCTATTTTATCTATCCTAAATCCAGTGGGATTATTTGGATTTCCTAGTATTATCAAATCATCTTTTTGTATTTTGTTTCCTATGGTTAGGGTATCTAGTGTAAAATCAAGATTATATGGGATTCTAATTACTTCTTTCCTGTGAACAATAGCCCTTTTTTCATATTCTGAAAAGGATGGAGTACAAACTAATACTCTATTAGCTAATATTATAAAGTTATCTATTAGTTCTACTGCACCATTTCCAACTATGGTATTTTCCACACTACATTTTAGGTAGCTGGATATGGATTTTTTTAATCTTCTATATCTTATATCTGGATATACTTCAGTATTTTTGAAACTATGTCTCAGTACTTCTTCTAACCCCTCTGGTGGTCCTAAGGGATTTATATTGCTACTATAATCTATTAAATCTCCATCATAATACTTTTCATAGGATAATAAATCTCCTCCATGCTCCATTTTATCACCTTCCTTGTATATTAGTGAATAGCTAATAGTTATGAGTGAATAGTTTTTAGTAAAGTTTTTAGGTCTTTCAACTATTCACTATTAGTTGTTCACTATTCACTATCTTTTAACTTATGGGGTATAAAATATGGACAGTGGTTTATCTCATCTTCATATATATGGGCTTCTATTCTAAATACATCATTTAATAGTTTAGTCTGTAATATATTGCTTGGTTTTCCATATTCCCAAATTTCTCCATCTCTTAATACATAAATTTTATCTGAATATCTAGCAGCTTGGTTTAAGTCATGTAATACCATTATTACTGTAATGCCTAAAGAAACATTTAACTCCTTAATTAACTCTAATACTTCTAATTGAAAAGATATATCTAAATATGTAGTAGGTTCATCAAGGATTAGTATCTTCGGTTTCTGTGCTAAAGCCATTGCTATCCATGCCCTTTGTCTTTCTCCTCCTGATAGAGTTCCTATATATCTACTTTTAAGCTCCGTAAGCCCCGTTTTTTCAATTGCCCAATGGATAATGTCTTTATCTTCTTTACTTATCTTTTTCCCAAAACTTAAGTGGGGATATCTTCCATAGGATACAAGGTTTTCTATAGTAATATCAGCAGATACATGCTTTACTTGTGGCAATATGGCCATTTCTCTAGCTATTTCTCTTGTAGGTATTTCATATATATCTTTTTCATTAAGATAAATATTACCTCTATCCACTTTGATACACCTTGACAATGCTTTAATAAGAGTAGTCTTGCCTGATCCATTTGGCCCAATAACAGTAACTATTTCACCATTAATTACTTTAAAGTTGGTATCCTTTAATACCAATTTCTCTCCATATTTAACTTGTAGATTTTTTGTTTCTAAACCCATTATTTTATTGCCTCCTTTTTCCTTAATAAATAAAGAAAAAATGGTGCTCCAAGTGCAGACATTATAATCCCTACTGGTATCTCCATTGGTGCAAATAATATTCTTGATAATGTGTCACAAATCATAACAATGGATGCTCCAAAAAATATGGTTCCTGGAAAAAGGTATCTGTAATCTGAACCAATGAACAATCTAGTCATATGAGGTACAATAAGTCCAACAAAACCTAATAGGCCAACTACTGCTACTGCTGCCCCTGCTAATAAAGATGATATAATGATAAATATAAATCTAGTCTTTTCAACTCTAACACCTAATCCTGTGGCAACTTCATCACCTAGCATAAGAATGTTTAATTTATTTGGCAAAAATAATATTAGTATGGTCCCTAACACTGCATAGGGTACAACCATTCTTACATCTTTCCAAGTTATAGCTGAAAGACCTCCAACTATAAACCCTAGAACTCCATGGACTCTATCTGGGAAAAATGTCATAAGAGCATTAGTGCCTGCACTAAATAAGGATGACACAGCTACTCCTGCTAATACTAGTCTTGTAGGGAGTACCCCTTCCTTCCATGCCAAGGAATAAATAAATAGGGTGGCAAAGAGAGCTCCAACAAAGGCACCTATTGGTACCAAATAATAGAACTTTGGGAGTATTATAAGAATAATAAGGGCAAATAATCCTCCCCCAGAAGAAACTCCTATAATATTAGGTCCTGCTAGGGGATTTCTCATTATTCCTTGAAGTATGGCACCAGATAATGATAAACAAATGCCTACTAGAGCAGCAACTATGGTTCTTGGCAATCTAACATTCCATATTATTTGATATCTTACTGTATCTTTCTCATATAAAATTGTTTTTATTATCTCTAAAGGGCTTATTTTTACTGCTCCATTACCTAGGCTAAAGAAAAAACTGGCTATGAATAAGATAATAAAGATAATAATCAGTGAATTTTTATTAGGTCCTTCTTTTTTGCTTTTAATCATAGCCTACTCCTTTTATTTAAATACTTCTGGATATAATATCTTAGCTAACCCTTCATATGCTTCTGCATATCTATGATTTGCCTTAAACATATAAAGATCCTTTGGTAAAATTATATATCTATCATTTTTAATTGCAGAAAGAGAGGACCATGCTGGATTAGATTCTACATCTTCCTTCATTCTTTCCATTACCTTGTCCATATCATTTCCAGTAGTTTGAACAAAAATGAAATCTGGATCTTCCTCTAATATCTTCTCAATACTAAAATTTGAAGTACTCAGTGCATCATTTGAAAAGTCTGCAATATTTGTGGTATGCAAATCTTGCAACATTTCCCCTACTGTAGAATCTGAACCCCTAGCAGTCACTGATTTTGCACTAGCCATCATTATTAACACCTTATGGCCTTCATCCTTAGGAGATTTTTCAATTATACTCTCTATTTCTTCTTTTACTTTTACAACATTCTGTTCATATAAATCTTCTCTCTCATTTAAAGCAGAAAAAAGTCTTGCTAGTTTAAAATAATCATCTTTACCAAAGTATTCTAATGCAATAAATGGTATATAGTTTTCTTCAAAAATAGGTACTAATTCCATTTGAGATTTTTGTGTTGAAATTAATACTACTAAATCTGGTTCTAGTTCCAATACCTTTTCTACACTTATAGACCCAAGAGCTCCTACTATTTCAGCATTTTCTGTCCCTGGTATTAAATCTTGACCTACAGATTCTTCTAATTTACCTACAACACTACCACCATTCTTCATCCAGATATCTAAATAAGAGTTAAATAAAACTACTACTCTTTCAGGTTTCTTATTTAAAGTTACCTTTTCTCCTCTGCCATCTATAAAACTTACAGTTTCATCAGTAATTGTAATTCCATATTCTTGTTTTACATCTTCTCTTTGTTCTTTTTCTTGAATAACCTCTGCTTCTGATTGTACTACTTGTTCCTTCTGTTCCTTAGCTTTGCATGCTGTTAGTGATGTAGATATTAATACTAATATTAGTATTAATAATAGTGTTTTTTTAGTTTTCATTGTATTCCTCCTAATTTTTTCTAGCTATAATTAATGACATATAATCTTTATCTTTTAGTATTTCTTCTTTGTCTATCATGATTTCTTGTTCTTCTGATGTTGCTCTTTTAATGTATCTATAACTATAGTCATTGTTACTCAGTATACTTAATATTTTTTCTTTTCCATTGAAAGTTTTTAATATGCAAATTGAATCTATTTTTTCCGGTAATTCTTCCTCCAACTCATCACAAAGTAAAAAACTTTCTCCCTTTACAGTTAAGGGAGTCATGCTCTCACCAGCTGCTGCAACAAAAGATGGTATTCCTGATATTATTTCTATATCTATGTCCTTTCCCTCTAATTCTTCCATGACATAAATAAATGTACTATAAATCATAGGGTCTCCTATAGTAAGAAATGAACCAATTTCTCCTTCAGTTATTTCTTGAAAAATTATCTCTGCTGCTTTTTCATAGTCTTCCTTTAAAACATGTCCCATAGGCAAGTCTATAAACACTATTTTTTTATCCCCAATAAAATCTTTAGCTGTATCTATAGCCATGTTTTTCCCCTTGTTATTTGGAGCAAATATAACGGATGAGTTTTCTATTGTTCTAACAGCTTTAAGAGTTAAGAGTTCCTTGTCTCCAGGGCCTGTACCAATACCATATAATTTTTTCATTATTTCACCCCTATTATTTGTTCAAGATGTTCTAGAAATATTTCTTGGACAACCTTATATTCACCTAAACCTTTCAGACATATTTCAACTTGGAAACCCTCTTTTTGAAGTATTGATTTCCAAGAATCATCATCTTCTGATGCCATGTCATTTATAACATGATCTCCTGCTACTAGCATAAATGGCTTAAGTTTTATCCTTTTTATACTCTTATCTTTTAATTCTTTTATTATATCTTCTACAGTTTTACTCCCTTCTACTGTGCCAATAAATACATTTGAAAAACCTTTGCTATGGTAAGTATTTTCTAATATTTCATAAGCATTATCTGCCTCATGGTCAGAGCCATGTCCCATAAATACTAAGGCTTCATTATCTCCTAATTCATTGTATCCAATATTTTCAACAACCTTAATATAATCTTCTTCCAAACCTAGTAAAGGTAATCCTACTTTACAATCATATTTAGTCAATTTTTCATATTCATGACCATAGATTATATGTATAGGTTGAATGTAAATATCTTCTATACCTTGACCTTTCATTTCTTTTATTGCCTCATTTTCATTAAGAACATGGATATTATCTCTTTTCTTTAATTTATGAACAACTATTCTAGAAGTAAAAGCCCTTAATACTAAGTAATCTCTATACTTTTCTCTAATTATATCTTCTATACTTTCTATACATAATCTTCTAGTCTCCCCATAGGTAGTTCCAAAGCTAGCTACTATTATTCCTTTTTTCATAAGCTCTCCTTCTCTTTATATAAAATAAATTCTTCTTCATTTTTAAATAAAGGTAGATTAAACTTTTCGTGAATTCTAACAAGCCAAGGTTTAACCAATTTTGCTTCTTCTATTAACTTATCTTCACTAAATATAATCTCAGTCTTGCCTTCTCTAACAATATTACCTTTGCTAAGTATATAAATATAATCACAAATATCATAAATTAAATCCATATCATGACTAGATATTATAATATTTTTATCCTTACTAATCTCATTGATTATATTTTTCATCTGCTTTGTCATATAGGGGTCGAGTCCAGATGTTGGTTCATCTAATAAAAGTACATTAGAGTTCATGACAAGAACACCAGCAATAGCTATCCTTTTCTTCTGACCATAACTTAAAAAATGTACAGGTTTATCTACTAAATCAAGAGCTCCAACTTTTTCAAGTACTTTAATTACCTTTTCACTTATTACATCCTCTTTCATTCCAATATTTCGTAAAGAAAATGCAATATCATCAAACACATTGGAGTAAAATAATTGATGATCAGGATTTTGAAACACTATATTTACTTTTTTTCTATATTCTCTTAAATAAGATTTGTTATATTTTATAGGAATCTCATTATATATTATTGAGCCTTTTTTTGGTTTCAAGATTCCCATAATATTTAAAAACAAAGTAGATTTTCCTGAACCATTAGCTCCAATAATCCCTATTGTTTTTCCCTTTGATGAATCTATGTTAATATTATTTAATGCCTTGGTTCCGTCTTCATATTCATAATATAGATTTTCTATTTTTACCATTTAATCACCTAGTTTAAATTCCCCATCATACAGTTTGCATTCTAAGGATATATTCATCTCATTATATTTAATAAATACTCTAGCAAAGAGATTTCTAATAAGTAATGCCATCGATCTTAATGAATTAATATTGTTTTCATAACCAAATTTTATGGTCTGTGCTAAATAAATATTATTTGCTTCTTCGATGAAGATAAATATACTTCTATAAGTCAATACCATCAATTCAATAAACAAATTAGATAACTTTGATTTATTTAAGATCCTAATAATATCAATTATTGGAGTAGTTAATATTAAAAAATATACTGATGTTAGAGATGATAATACTGTTGTAAATAATTTCATTCCCTTAGATAAGGAATCCATGGTTATGCCAATATAGATATTAATAATCTTAAAATAGTAAAGATAAGCATTACCATTGACTGAAATCATTATGGTGATTATGCTGACTAAAAGAAAAGATAAAGGTAACAGTAGCATCTTAAAATATGTTCTAAATGGAATTTTAGCTATTCCAATAACTAGCACAATCATAAAAATAGTAATCACTAAATCAAAATAATAGTTATTGACTAATCTTGGCAATACTATGCCTCCACAGGAAAGAAGAAGCTTTACCTGTGGAGAATAATTCCTTAATTCATTAATATATGCATATCTATCTATCAGTAACAATATTGCGTCTTTCCTTTAATACACCTAAAATATATCCTATAAGACCTGCCCCGATGGCTACTTGAATAGAAAATAATAAACTTTCTATTTCACCACTTGGAGGTTCCCAAAACGATTCAAACCATGGTTCATAGTCTGGATTTATCTCCTGAATAAGCCCTTCTGCCTCTCCATCTGCTCCACCAAATTCAGAATCTCTTTTAATAATTAATGGAATTACTACAATTGTAATTATTAATAAAAACAATATAACATTTTGTTTAAATAGACTCTTCAAGCTTAATCACTCCTTCTTTTCTATATTCTTGAATAAGATTAAATACCATTACTGTTATAATTCCCTCAACAATTGCTAGTGGTATTTGTGTAACTGCAAATACAGATAGAAACTTTGTAAGTGACGCAGCAATTCCTCCCATTGCATCTGGAAACGCCAAAGAAAGCTGAATTGATGTAATTATATAAGTTGCCAAATCTCCTAACGATGCTGCCAAGAATACAGCTAAACTTTTGTTTTTACTCTTTCTCCCTAAGACCTTATATATCCCGTAAGACACAAATGGACCTACTACAGCCATAGAAAACGAATTAGCTCCTAATGTAGTAATTCCTCCATGAGCTAACAATAAAGCTTGGAATAATAATACTATAGTTCCTATAACAGTCATAGTTGTTGGTCCGAATAATATTGCACCTAATCCTACCCCTGTCGGATGAGAACAAGAACCAGTAACAGATGGAATCTTAAGGGCAGATAAAACAAAAGCAAATCCACCTACTAAACCTAGCATCATTTTATAGTCCTTTTCTTCTCTTAGCCCTTTAGCTACTTTCTTCAATCCTACAGCCAAAAATGGTAATGTTAATACTGACCATGCAATTGCCCATTTTAGAGGTAAAAAACCTTCCATAATATGCATTGCCTGTGCAATTTGTGGAGTTATTACTAGAATCAATAATACGCTCCACATCAATGATTTCTTTTTCATGCTATCACCTCACATTTATTTTTAAAGGAATAATCCCTTATAACTTAGTTTGGTGACCAATAAAGGAAAATAAAAATCCCTAACCTGAAACAGATTAGGGATAGAAATTACACCAATTATCCAAAAATAAAGAATAATTGTAAGTTCTTCCTTCCCTCCGAAGGTCACTTAACACATACTTTTAGGCAGGTCTCCTGACTTGTGAATCTTCCTACTTTCAGCACCTTCCCAGATTTCTCCAGTGGTATAAGCTGATTTCGTCATCACTTACAGTAGCGGGGGCTGTATGGGATTTTCACCCATTTCCCTATTAATCCTTTTACAGAACCTAATGTATATATTCAATTTTCATTTTAATGCTATCATAAAATAATATTTAATTCAAGTAAGATTTAATATTTATAAATAGATAAAATATCAAAAATAATATTTCACTACTATACATAATTACTATGGTATTTTTTATATCAATGTTTCTAATACTTTTAGTCTTATCTCCAATGGTTGGTTTTTTAACTAATTTGCCGTGGTAATAGTTATTGCCACCTAATTGAATACCTAGAAGTCCTGCAACAGCTCCTTCAGGATATGCACAGTTTGGACTTTTATGGTTTTTTCTATCTCTTATCATAATTCTGAATCCATCTTTAAGATTAAATCTTCCTATGGAGCTTATACACATAAGTAATCCTGTAACTCTTGCTGGAATATAGTTAAATATATCATCTACCTTTGCTGGGAAAAATCCAATATCAATATATTTTTCATTCATATATCCCAGCATTGAATCCATAGTATTGATAAATTTATAGGCTAGTCCTCCTGGTGCCCCCAATACCATTATGTAGAATAAAGGTGCAATAACTCCATCCGATGTATTTTCTGCCACAGTCTCAACTGTTGCTCTTATAATCTCATCTTCATGAAGGTTTTCAGTCTCCCTGCCAACTATATAAGAAAGTCTTCTTCTAGCTTCTTCTATACCAATGTTTAAGGCTTTAGAAACTTTCATGGCTTCATAATGCAAACATCTTGCAGCTATACATGTATAGATAAGATAAATATTTACTATGGTGTAAATGATTTTATATTGCTTTATTGACTTCAATAACATGTACGGTATAAAAAATCCAAGTATCATATTAAACATAACAATGATAAACCCAGCAAACTTAAGTCCCTGTTTTGACTTAGTAATTTTCCTTGCTAGCTTTTCTTCAAAAGCAATCATCCTTCCCATAAGCTTCACTGGATGGGGAAAACTATAGGGATCCCCGATAATAAAATCTAAAAGTACTGCAATTATGATATTCATCAACATACTTCATTCTCCTTAACTTGCGACGAAAGGTCGCCCCGACTATTCACTATTATTTATTCACTGCTTTCTATCCCCATTATTTTATATATATAATCCATATCCATGCTCTTTCGAAGTATTGTGGATAATTTGTTTAATTCCCTTTCCATATCTTCTTCTGTTTGTTGAATTGTATTACATGCTTTGTCATAGTCTACTAAACTATCTTCATCTACTAACTCTAAATGTACAAAAGGTATGGTTCCTACAACAGGTATATTTAAGAGTTCTTCAATCATTTTAATTCCCGGGTCTAATAAAGTCTTATCTCCTCTAAATTTATTGATAATAAGTCCTTTTATTCTCTTTTTTTCATGTTCTTCTAGTAGCATAACAGTACCATAAAGTGATGCAAATACTCCACCCCTATCTATGTCTGCCACTAATAGTACTGGTGCATCTGCCATTTCAGCCATACCCATATTAACTATATCGTTTTGTTTTAGATTTATCTCTGCTGGACTGCCTGCCCCTTCTATGACTACAATATCGTTTTCTTTTTCTATTTCTTTATATATTTCTAATATCATTGGCTTTAGACTGTTTTTAAATTTAAAATATTCTATGGCTTCCATTTCTTCTTTATCTTCACCTTTTATTACAACCATAGAGCCTTTATCAGATTTTGGTATTAGTAGGATTGGATTCATATTGGGATGGGGTTTAAGTCCTGCAGCTATTGCTTGTAAAGTTTGAGCTGTGCTTATCTTATATCCTTCACTTGTAGTGTAATATTTTGAGGACATGTTTTGAGATTTAAATGGATAAACCTTATATCCTTCTTCCTTAAATATTTTGCATAGTCCTGTACACATAAGGGATTTTCCTGCTGAAGATGTGGTCCCTTGTATCATAATGTTTGCCATATGGTTTCCTCCCTATTATAATTTCTTAAGTACTTTAAATAAACTAGGCCATTGACCTAGTTTATTTAAAGCCTCTCTTTATAGAACCAAAAATGCCCCTAGCTACTTCTCTTCCGATAGTTCTTGTCATGGAATTAAAAAAAGTATCTGCTGCCTTTTCAACATGAGTCTTGTTTTTCTTTTTAGCCCTTTCCATGGCCAGTCGTTCTTTTTCTAAAGCCAATCTTTCCTTTTCTTTTTCCTTCATCTCTTTTTCTCTAGCCTTTGTTTCTTCTAGCCTTTGGTTTTCCTCATTCCTTACTTCTATCTCTCTTTTCAATATTTCATAGGCTGATTCTCTATCAATCATATTTTCATATTTATAATACATGGAAGAATTAGTTATTAATTGGTTTCTCTTTTCTTCACTAATTGTGCCAATAACACTCCTTGGCGGTAATATAAAGGCTCTTTCAACTATGGAAGGTCTTCCTTCACTATCTAAAAATGAAACTAATGCCTCTCCTGTTTTTAGCTCTGTAATCACTTCTGTTACCTTAAACTTAGGATTTTGTCTAAAGGTTTCTGCTGCAGCATTTACTGCTTTTTGATCCCTTGGTGTATAGGCTCTTAATCCATGCTGGACTCTGTTACCTAATTGTCCCAAAACTTTATCAGGAATATCTATAGGGTTTTGAGTCACAAAAAACACTCCTACACCCTTTGAACGAATTAGTCTAACTACTAGTTCAATTTTTTCCATCAATACCTTTGGAGCATCCTTAAACAATAAATGGGCTTCATCAAAGAAAAATACTATCTTTGGTTTTTCCAAGTCTCCAACCTCTGGTAGTTGTTCAAACAATTCGGATAATAACCATAATAGGAAGGTAGAATATATACTTGGTGAATTAAATAACTGTTCAGATGCTAAAACATTTATAAATCCCATTCCATTTAAGTCAGTCTTGATTAAATCCATTATATCTAAGGCTGGTTCTCCAAAAAAACTATCTCCACCTTGATCCTCCAATGCCAATAATGCTCTTTGAATTGCACCTATGGACTGTTTAGATATGGTCCCATACTCAGTGGTAAACTCTTTGTTATTGTCTCCCACATATTGAATCATGGTCCTTAGATCCTTTAAATCTAATAATAGCAATCCTCTTTCATCTGCAATCCTAAATACTATATTTAATACACCTGATTGTGTATCATTTAATCCTAGAAGCCTAGATAATAGAAGTGGTCCCATTTCAGATATGGTAGTCCTCACCGGGTGCCCTAGCTTCCCGAATACATCCCATAATCTAGTTGGATAGCTTTGAAAATTAAAATCTTCTAATCCTAGCTTATCTATTCTCTCCTGTAGCTTTGGATTTATGGAGCCTGCTTCAGCTACACTTGCCAAATCCCCCTTAACATCTGCTAAAAAAACTGGAACCCCTATGGAACTAAAGTGCTCTGCCATTACCTTTAAGGTAATAGTCTTTCCTGTTCCTGTGGCTCCTGCTATTAACCCGTGTCTGTTTGACATCTTAGACAAAAGTTCTACTTCCTTTTCTCCCTTACCTATCAATAGTTTATAATCATCATTCATTAAAACTCCCCCTTACTAGACTCTTAATTACTGAATAATCTAATTATAACTTAATTCTATCATATATTCCTTATTTTTATATCTTTTTCTAAGAAGAAAGTTGAATTAAAAAACCTCACCCAAAATAAGTGAGGAGTCATGAATTTTCTTTTTCCATCAAAAAGTTTATTAGTTCTGTTTTGCTACTAACATTGAACTTAGAATAAATATTCTTTATATGTGTTTTCACTGTGTTTTCACTGAGATAAAGTTCATTGGCAATCATCTTATAGGTTCTACCCCTTAAAAGCAAGGATGATATTTCTTTCTCACGCTCTGTTAGCTTATAGCTAATCCCAAACTTATCAATTGTTGATTGTTGTTCTGAGGGTGGCATTTCGATTAATGTCCTTAAAAATATGTGATTTTTAAGGAATATTAGAAGTTGATTGTGAAGTACAGGAAGCATGATAAAAGTTAGAAAAGCCACTCCAAGTGCTAATATAGAAGCATTTTGATTTGGAACATCCTTTACATTCATGATTTTCCCAAAGATTGTCCCTAGAAATACTCCCAAAACATTGGATGATAAACCTATGCCAAAAACTTTCCCAGGATTGCTGCTGTAATCAAGGAGTTCACCTAATATACTCCACCAAAAAAGATCGTATATACCACAGGCTCCCAACATCAAGGTATTGATAATAAGATAACTTAATACTGAACGATCAAAAATCATAAAAAATAAGAAGGCAAATCCTATCATACCAATAGCCACATATAGCATATAGCTACGATTTACCTTAGGTGGAAGCTTTTTAATTACATATAACATGGCTACATAGGGCAATGCCCAGTACCAGCTAACAAGCCACTGGTGGTGTTGAAACTCTGGGTTTATGACTTGGTACATTAGACCTGAATTAACGGTGATCACTACAATAAACAAACACAAAATCCCTAGTGGTTTGGTAATTCTTATAACCTTCCTGTTTTCTAAATAAGACCATTCCATATCTCCTACCATATTAACTGGTAGCTTTAAAGTTATAATCAAAGCTACAACAACCATAAATATGGAAATAGCAAGACCTGTATAGGGGGATATATGTATAGAAACCATGTTTATAAAAATCATTAAAATGTTGGAAAAAATCAAAACATTGGCAGCAGTTTTAATTCTTTCATTAGAATATGTGAATTTTTTGAAGTAATACCCCCAAGAGGCAACACAAGTACCCGCAAAAAATGAAATAGTGATTATTGCAAAATTCCAAAGTATTGAAGGTATAAAGAAAAACGGGATGCTTCCTATGATTGAAATAGCCATTGAAAACACTATTATATCCCTTGCGTTTTCTATGTTTTTAACAAATAAACCACCTAAAAATAAACCTAAAAAGTGGACTCCCATCACCCCTAAAATCAAAATATAGGGATCAATATTGTATTTGTTAGTAAGTTCATATAACACTTGTCCTTGAAATAGGAAAGCTAATAACCAAGAAGAAAATAAGGAAAAAAATATGGTTGATAGTTTCTGTTGATTAGCTTTAATACACTCCTTATTATTCCAGTGGTTTAACAACGAAAACACTCCATTTCAATATTTTTATAAATATATGCTTCATGATTTTAATTATATCATAATTTTTCTTTAAGCA
>Ga0265293_10009429_pt1 | contig 14033 bp, 14 predicted proteins | sample Munlanlewell138R_FD_192505 | JGI IMG/M metagenome (GOLD analysis project Ga0265293, IMG submission 192505) | Leachate microbial communities from a municipal landfill in Southern Ontario, Canada - Leachate well 138R | ecosystem: Engineered > Solid waste > Landfill > Unclassified | place: Canada...
GGATGATGTCCGGCTGGTTGACCAGCGGGCGCAGCACCACGCGCTCGACCAGCATGGCCAGCACCAGCATGACACCCGCCGCCAGAAGCAGCGCGAGGAAGGCGGCGACGTGGCCGGAAAAGCCCCATGAGGAGAATTTCGCGTAGAAGCCGACAAGGGTGAGTGCGGAAAACACCACCATAATGCCTTGCGCGAAATTGAAGACGCCGGATGCCTTGAAGATCAGCACGAAGCCCAGCGCGATCAGCGCATAGAGCACACCCGAGACCAGCCCCTCCCACAGGGTCTGCACGAGCAGATCGGGCATCTGCACCATCTGCACGAACGGGTCGATGAATATATTGTAGAGCATCGATCCTCCCTGATCGACGACAGCGCCGTCACGAACGGCGTGGCGTATCCTCGCGTTTCAGTGTCCGACGCCCAGATAGGCGTCGATGACCTTCGGATCCGCCTTCACCTCCTCAGGCGTTCCGTCTGCAATCTTGTGTCCGTATTCCAGAACCACCACCCGGTCGGACAGGTCCATGACCACGCCGATGTCGTGCTCGATGAGGGCGATGGTGGTGCCGAAATGCCGGTTGAGATCGAGGATGTAGCGGCACATATCCTCCTTCTCCTCCATGTTCATGCCGGCCATCGGCTCGTCGAGCAGCAGCAACTCCGGCTCCATGGCGAGCGCCCGGCCAAGCTCCACGCGCTTCTGCAAACCGTAGGGCAGTTTCCCCACCGGCGTCTTGCGGATCGCCTCGATCTGCAGGAAGTCGATGATGTCCTCGACATGGCGGCGATGGTCGATCTCCTCGCGCATGGCCGGGCCGAAGCGCAGCATCTGCCAGAACAGGCCGCGATGCATGCGCAGCGTGCGCCCGACCATGATGTTGTCGAGCGTCGACATGCCCCGAAACAGCGCCACGTTCTGGAAGGTGCGGGCAATGCCCTGGCTGGCGGCCTGATAGGGGCGCATGCGCGAACGGGTCTGGCCCTTGTAGGTGATGCGGCCCTGCTGCGGATGATAGAAGCCGTTGATGACGTTGAGCATCGAGGTCTTGCCGGCGCCGTTGGGACCGATGATGGCGCGGATTTCGCCTTTGCGGATATCGAACGAGACATCGGTGATCGCCTTGACGCCACCGAAGGCGAGCGACACGCCGTCCACGGCAAGCAGGGTTTCTCCGTTGGCGTTGGTGGTGCTGCTCATGCCGCGGCCTCCAGCGTGCCGGTCTCAACGGTCGCGGCATCGGCAATCTTCACCCGCGCCGAGATCACGCCCTTGCGGCCGTCCTCGAAGGTCACTTCCGTCGAGATGTCGGCGGCGTCGGCGCCGTTGTAGAGCGCATCGACCAGCGGCTTGTAGCGCTCGGCGATGAAGCCGCGCCGCACCTTCTGGGTGCGCGTCATCTCGCCGTCGTCGGCGTCCAGCTCCTTGTGCAGAATGAGGAAACGGCGGATCTGGGCGGCGGCCATGCGCGGCTCGGTGGCCAGCGAGCGGTTCACTTCCTCCACATGTCCCGCGCAGATGGCATAGACCTCGGGGCGCTGCGCCAGTTCCTGATAGGAGGCATAGGGAATGTTGTTGCGCTCGGCCCAGTTGCCCACCGCCGTCAGGTCGATGTTGAGCATGCAGGTGACGAAGTCGCTGTCCTGCCCGAAAGCCACGGCTTCCTTGATGTTCGGGAAGAACTTCAGCTTGTTCTCGATGTATTTCGGCGCGAACATCGCGCCAGAGCGCAGACGCCCCACATCCTTGGCGCGATCGATGATGGTGAGGTGGCCGTCCTCGTCGAAGAAGCCGGCATCGCCGGTGCGCACATAGCCGTCCTCGGTGACAGTTTCGGCAGTGCGCTCATCGTCCTTGTAATAGCCGATGAACTGGCCGGGCGAACGATACAGAACCTCGCCATCCTCGTTGATGCGGATTTCCACATTCGGCGTCGCCGGTCCCACCGTGCCGACGCGGATATGGCCGTCCGGATGGGCGGTCACATAGAGGAAGGCTTCGGTCTGGCCGTAAAGCTGCTTCAAATTGATGCCGAGAGAGCGGTAGAAGGAAAAGAGATCGGGGCCGATCGCCTCGCCTGCCGTGTAGGCCACGCGGATGCGGGAAAAGCCGAGCACGTTCTTCAGCGGCGCATAGACCAGCAGATTGCCGAGCCCGTAGCCGAGACGCGCGGTAAACGGCACTTTCTCGCCATCGAGAATCTTCTCACCCCAGCGCCGGGCAAAGCCGATGAAATAGTTGAACATGCGCCGCTTCAGCGCGCCGGCATCTTCCATGCGGATGGTGACGCGGGTCAGCAGCGCCTCGAACACGCGCGGCGGCGCGAAGTAGAAGCTCGGCCCGATCTCCTGAAGGTTCGTTTCCACCGTCTCGCGGCTTTCAGGACAGGCGACGCAGAAACCCGACACCAGCGACTGCGCATAGTTCAGATAGTGGTCGCCCACCCATGCCAGCGGCAGATAGGCCAGAACCTCGTCGCGATCCGTGAGCTTGTCGAACGTCACCGTATCGCGCGCTGCCGCGATGGAGCGGCCGGCCGACAGGAGCACGCCCTTGGAACGCCCGGTGGTGCCGGAGGTGTAGAGAATGATGGAAATGTCATCGGCGCTGCCGCGATCGCGCTCGGCATCGATGGCGGCGGCAAACTGCGCATCGGAAGCCAGCAGCTTCCGTCCCTTTTCGATGATGCCGGCAACGGCATGAAGGCGGCTGTGATCATAATCGCGCAGGCCGCGTGGCTCGTCATAGAGCACGACGCGCAGCTTCGGCACCTGTTCCTGAATCGTCAGGATCTTGTCGACCTGCTCCTGGTCCTGCACCACGGCGAATCCGACCTCGGCGTGGTCGAGGACATAGGCCATCTCGTCTGCAACGGCATCGGCGTAGACCGGCACCGGAATGGCGCCCAGCCACTGGGCCGCGAGGATGGTCCAGTACATGGCCGGCCGGTTCTCGCCGATCACGGCAACCGTCGCGCCGCGTTCAAGGCCGAGATCGCGCAGTCCCGCCGCATAGGCGCGGATGGCTTCGGCCATTTCGCGCCATGTCCATGTGTGCCAGATACCCAGATCCTTGTGACGCATCGCCGGGCGGTCAGGCCGCACACGAGCGTGCTCGCACAAGAGTTTGGCAAACGTATCGGGCATTGGCATCTCACTCCCTGGTGCCAAGGCAACTCCTCCTGATGTCCTGCCGGACCGCCCTTCAGCCTGATGGCCGCATGAAGGACGCTCCAGCACTTTGACGAAGCAACGGACGAAACCGAAAAGCGGCTCCTCCTTCGACCCGATGCTTTGTCGCGGGTGCTGATCCCGACTGTTGAACAGAGCTTGCAAGCACAGACGCAGTTTTTCAACTGCCGCCTTGACAGACAGAACGCATTGTTGAATGTATTCTAACGGAGATATGTGTGACTTTTGCGGCTCCGATGAACAAGCTGGTCACATAACTCCTTGAAGGCGATGGATTATTCGCCGTAGAAGCGCAGCTCTTCCAGCTTCAGTATCGTTACCGTGCCGCCCTCGCTCCGCAGCAGGCCGGCTTTTTCCAGCTCCTGCAAAACACGGTTGGCGACCGGGCGCGACACACCCGCCAGCAGGCCGATTTCCTCCTGGCTGATCTCGATCTGCGTGCCCATGAACGGGCTGATTACCGGATTGAACAGCGACGCCAGACTGCGCGCCACACGGCCGGCCGAATCAAGTGTGCGGTCATGCTCGACCTGCGCGATGAACTGGCCGAGCCGCTCGTTGATGAGGCGCACCAGAAGCCGGTCGAAGGCGACGCTGTTCTCGTACAGCCAGAAAAAGGTGGCCCGGTTGAGCAGGGCAAGCTGCGTGCGGCGGAGTGCCAGAACGTCATACTGGCGCGGCTCGTCCTTGAGCAGGGAGCCCTCCCCGAACCAGCAGCTCGGCGGCAGGCCGGCATAGGTCACGGCCTTGCCGGAGGTGGTGATCGAACCCAGCCGAAGAAGCCCGCTGACGACGCCGATCCAGTTGTCGATGCGGTCGCCGCGATGAATGAAATAGCGGCCCGATTCGATGGCGCGAAAGGTGATGCCGCGCCGTGCCCGCTCCTGCTCGTCGGGCGGCAGTTCACGCGCCCAGAACACCGACGTCAGAAATTGCTCCTCGCTGATCATTCACGCTCCCGACCGTTATGCAGAACATGTGCGTATCACGGCCCCGCGGCAATAGTCACCTTGGCCGAAAGTCATTGAAGCATGTGCAAAATGCATTACGTACGTATGGAATGAAAATCTGAGTTTGCCGATCAAAATAAGAAAGGTTCACCATGCCGGTATCCAGCGCAATCGTCGCCACTGAGAATGGCAGCCGCTACCTGCAGCAATTGTGCAAGCACTGGTCCCACCGCTTCGAGGTGAATTTCGATCCTCAGCAAGGACGTATCAAATTCGCCGAGGGTGAAGTGATCACGCTGACCGCCAGCCCCGACAAGCTCGATGTCCGGATCGAAGCCGACGATGCAGAGCGCCTGCCCGAGCTCAACCGGGTGGTGGAAGCCCATATCGTGCGCTACGCTTTCCGCGAGACGCTCGAATTCAACTGGTCCTGACGGGATCTGCCATGTCCCGCCGCAAGAAAATCGATCGTGACAGGCTGCTCGACCTCGCTGAGGCCATCGTTCGCGAGCGCGGTGCCGCAGCGCTGACCGTGGCGGCCCTTGCCCGCGCGGCGGGCATCACCAATGGTGGTGTTCAGTACAGCTTCGCCACCAAGGAACACCTTCTCGCGGCCATGTACGATCGCTGGAGCGAGGACTACGACGCGCAGGTGGCCGCCATGACAGGTGGAAGCACCGACCGCGACACCATCCTGCGCGCCCAGATCAAAGCCATCCAGCAGGAAGAATACGATCAGGCCTCACGCGACCGCTCGGCCGTCATGATGGCCGTGCTGATGCAGTCGCCCGAGCAGATGGAACGCTATCGCAGGGATTGCACCGCGCGCCTCGAAGGGCTCGATTTCAGCCGCGCAGAACACAGGCGCCTGCTTCTGGCTCTCATGGCGGTCGAAGGCGCCTTCATCATGCGCGGTTTCGGCTTCATGACCTTCACCGATGCAGCCTGGAAGGGACTGGAGAACGAAATCGACAGCATGCTGACGATTTTACAAAAGGATGCCTGATTTCCGCCAGATTCAGAATGGATTCAGGCTTCTTATAAATACATACGTATTGAATTATTTAAACCGACGCTTCAGGTGTTCCTATGTCTTCCAGGTGGATCGTGCTGGCTATCGTCTCCAGTGCGCTTTTCATGATCAGCATAGACATGACTGTGCTGCACACGGCGCTGCCGCGTGTGGTGCATGATCTCGACGCGACGAATTCCCAGAAACTGTGGATGATCAACGCCTATTCGCTGGTGATGGCAGGACTGCTGCCGGGCTTCGGCACGCTCGGCGACCGCATCGGCCATCGCCGCGTCTTCCTGTGGGGGCTGGTGGTGTTCGGCGCGGCCTCGCTGATGGCTGCCTTCGCACCGACCGCCGGGCTACTGATCGCGGCGCGTTCCCTGCTGGCCGTCGGCGCGGCGATGATGATGCCGGCGACGATCTCCCTGCTGCGCCTTACCTTTCAGGAGGACAGCGAACGCGCCATCGCCATCGGCATATGGGGCTCGATCGCCTCGGGTGCTGCGGCCATCGGTCCGCTGATCGGCGGCGCATTGCTTGGCTGGTTCTGGTGGGGGTCGGTGTTTCTCATCAACGTGCCGGTGGTGCTGGTCGCGCTGGTGCTGGCCCGCCGCTATGTGCCGGATTATCCCGGCGACCCGCAACGCCACTGGGATCTTTGGACCTCGGCGCTGGTGACCGTCGCGCTGGTCGGCCTGATCTATGGCCTGAAGGAAGCCATGAAGCCGGACGCCGATCTCATGCAGGCGCTCGCCGCTGCCGGCATCGGCCTGCTGTTCGGCTGGCTGTTCTGCCGGCGCCAGCTCAGTCTGCCCTCGCCGCTGATCGACTTCACGCTGTTTCGCAACAAGCGCTTTGCCGCCGGCACGGCGGCGGCGCTCATCGCCAGCCTTGCGCTGATGGGCGTGGAATTTGTGTTCAGCCAGCAATTGCAGCTCTCACGCGGTTACTCGCCTTTGCAGGCTGGCCTGTTCCTGCTGCCGATCGCCGTTGCCGCCATCGTGGCCGGTCCCCTCGTGGGGTCCGTGCTCATGCGGGTCGGCATGGAGCGCATGCTGGCTGCAACCATGACCATGACGGCGCTCGGCCTGTTGCTTCTGGCCTTGTCGGCAGACGCTCCCTTCCTGTGGCAGGCGGCGGTGCTGGCCCTGCTGGGGCTCGGCGCCGGCGGCGCCATGTCGGCGGCGTCCACCGCCATCATGATCAACGCCCCGGAGAACCGTGCCGGCATGGCAGGCTCCGTCGAATCGGTTGCCTATGAACTGGGCGGCACGCTGGGCGTTGCCATACTGGGCAGCCTGGTGGCGGCGATCTACAGCCTCACGCTGACGACCCCTGCGGAGATCGCGCCGGGTTCACTCGTGCGCGACAGCATCGATCAGGCGCTGCTTGCCGCCGAAACCTTGCCGGTGGACGCCGCTGCACGGCTGACGAATGCGGCCCGCACCGCCTTCGACACGGGCGCGCTGGTGGCCTATGGGCTGGCCGCGGCGCTGGTCGCAGCCCTTGCACTGGGCATTGCCCTGATGGCGCGCAGGCAGGGCGAGGAGGCCGCTCCGTCCTCGGGTAAAGCCTGAGAAAACGGCAGCGATCGCCGTTCATGACATTTGCCCGCGCCCCGGTTTCCAGCTAAGACGCGCCGACCCTTCAAGCCATGGGAACTGGACGAATGACGGAACCGGACGCCAACGCCGAAATGCAGGCAGCGCTTCTTTCGCGGGCGCTGCCTTACATGCAGCGCTACGAGAACAAGACCGTGGTGGTGAAATATGGCGGCCATGCCATGGGCAACATCGAACTCGGCCGCGCCTTCGCCCGCGACATCGCCCTGCTCAAGCAGTCGGGCGTCAACCCGATCGTCGTGCATGGCGGCGGTCCGCAGATCGGCTCCATGCTGGAGCGCATGGGCATCGAATCCAAATTCGAGGGGGGCCTGCGCGTCACCGACCAGAAGACTGTCGAGATCGTCGAGATGGTCCTGGCCGGCTCGATCAACAAGGAGATCGTCGCCCTCATCAACGCCGAAGGCGAATGGGCCATAGGCCTGTGCGGCAAGGACGGCAACATGGTCTTCGCCCAGAAGGCGCGCAAGACCGTGAAGGACCCCGATTCCAACATCGAGCGCGTGCTGGATCTCGGCTTTGTCGGCGAGCCGGTGGAAGTCGACCGCACCCTGCTCGACCTTCTGGCCCGCTCGGAAATGATCCCGGTGATCGCCCCGGTCGCGCCCGGCCGCGACGGCCACACCTACAACATCAACGCCGACACCTTCGCCGGCGCCATAGCGGGTGCCCTCAACGCCACCCGCCTTCTGTTCCTGACCGACGTGCCCGGCGTGCTCGACAAGGACAAGAAGCTGATCGACGAGCTGACCGTGTCGCAGGCGCGCAAGCTGATCGCCGACGGCACCATTTCCGGCGGTATGATCCCCAAGGTGGAAACCTGCATCGAGGCGATCGAGCGCGGCGTGGAAGGCGTGGTCATCCTCAATGGCAAGACCGCCCATTCCGTGCTGCTCGAACTGTTCACCGAACATGGCGCGGGCACGCTGATCGTGCCCTGACAGTTTTTTTGGGAAACGCCACCGGAATTGTTTCAGGTGGCGTTTTTTCTGTCCAGAGCCGTTCAGTGCTTCACGGAATCACTGAACGGCTCGAAGTCTTTGGTTTGTCGCGTTTCCGAACCGGAAAAGCGTTTCCACTTTTCCTGGAAACACTCCGGCACCATGCGGCGCTTTCAGGCCGCCTCGGTGTCCTTCTTGTCGGAACCGAAGATCACCAGATTGCGGCCCCGGTTCTTGGCTTCGTAGAGTCGCCGGTCTGCCGCGCGCATCATTTCCGAAACGCTTGCACCCGGCACGCAGACGGTGCCCCCGATGGAGACGGTGAGCGGAATGATCCGGTCGCCTTCGACGCGGAAGCGGATCATCTCCACCTGCTGGCGGATACGCTCGGCAACGCGGGTTGCTTCTTCCGCATTCGCCCCCACAAGGAAAGCCGCAAATTCTTCGCCGCCGATGCGGCCAAGCACATCGCCGCTGCGCACGCCGCCGCGCAGGGCGGCCACGATCTGCAGCAGCGCCTCATCGCCGGCCAGATGGCCGAACCGGTCGTTGATCGACTTGAAATGGTCGGCATCGATGATCAGCAGGGCGCCGGAGTCGGTCTTCCGGCGCGAGCGCTCCAGAACGCCGAAGAAGCTTTCGCGGTTGAGCATGCCGGTCATGTCATCATGGCGCGCCTTCTCCGCCAAACGCCGATGCGCCGCTGCAAGCTGGGCATGTGCGCGCGACAGATCGCGATGGGCCGCCTGAAGCTTCTCGTTCTGCCAGAACATGTGGGCACTCGCCGGCCAGGCGATGACGAGAGGACACACGATGCACATCAAAAGGCCCAGGCTGCCGACGGTGGCGTCGAAAAACGACAGCACCAGCGCGGCAACAAGGACGGAGCCGCCCGCCGAGGCGACCGCTACGCAAAAGCCCTTGAAGATTACACGACGCATACCCACCCCTCGATTGCCGGTCTTATGGCAACAAGTTCTGAACTTCAGATTTCCATGCTGGCAAAAATTTGCCCCACCAGTTCGTGTATGGACTTCATCGTGCCTGAACGGTTGATGAATATACACCCAGCAATTGGATTTTATGCCATAAGGCCGATCATGACACAGATTCCAGACGCTTCCAGATTTGCCCACGTCACCGACTGGGTGTTCGACCTCGACAACACGCTCTATCCGCACCACACTAATCTGTTCTCGCAGATCGATGTGCGGATGACATCCTATGTATCGGAACTGCTGACATTGTCGCGCGAAGACGCGCGCGCGCTCCAGAAGGAACTCTACCGGGAACACGGCACCACGCTCAACGGGCTGATGAAGCGCTACAACATCGATCCCGACGACTTCCTCATGAAGGTCCACGACATCGACTATTCGTGGCTCGTGCCGGATCCGGTTCTGGGCGCAGCCATCCACCAGTTGCCGGGCCGCCGCTTCATCTTCACCAACGGAGACCGCACACATGCAGAGCGCGCCGCGCGCCAACTCGGCATTCTCGACCATTTCGACGACATATTCGACATCATCGCCGCCGACCTGACCCCCAAGCCGGATGTCAGGACCTACGAGAAATTTACCTCGCTCCACTCCGTGATCGGCGACAATGCCGTGATGTTCGAGGACATCGCCCGCAATCTGGCCGTGCCGAAGCAGATGGGCATGACCACGGTTCTCGTGGTGCCCAACAATTTCGAGCCTACCTTCTCCGAAATATGGGAAAGCGATCCGGATCACGAAGACGACGTCGACTATGTCACCGATGATCTGGCCGGCTTTCTGGAAAAAATAATTGCAGCCAGATAGGCATTTCACGGGTCTTGAGAAACGCATTGACGCGGCGGCGCATCGCTTTCTCGCCGGCCTGCCGCGTCATCGCATCAGCGATGCGCTTGTCGAATTTCTCGTGTTCGGCCTGAAACAGGCGTGGGCCTGCCTTTTCGGCGGTGCGATGCTGGGGCTGCTGATCCTGACCCGCTGGCTGTGGCCCGAAGGGGATGCCGGGCTCGTCACCCGCTACGATTTCCTGTTCCTGTCCGCCATTCTCATCCAGCTCGCGATGCTGATCTTCAGGCTCGAGGCATGGGAGGAGGCCAAGGTCATTCTCATCTTCCACGTCGTTGGCACGGCAATGGAAGTGTTCAAGACCCATGCCGGCTCATGGGTCTATCCGGAAGCGAATTTCTTCCGGATCGGCGGCGTTCCGCTGTTTTCAGGCTTCATGTACGCCGCCGTCGGCTCCTACATGGCGCGAATCAACCGCATTTTCGACATCCGGCTGAACCACTATCCGCCGCTGTGGACGACCGTCGTTCTGGCCGGGGCCATCTACGTCAACTTCTTCTCCCACCACTTCCTGTGGGACATTCGCTGGCTGCTGTTTGCGGTCACCTTCGCACTCTACTGGCGCACGACCATGCATTACCGCGTTTTCCGCTTCCGGCATAAGATGCCGCTGCTGGTCGCCTTCCTGCTGACGGCGCTGTTCATCTGGATCGCGGAGAACATAGGCACATGGTCCCGGGCATGGCTTTATCCCAACCAGCACGACGCATGGGTGCCGGTTTCCCTGGGCAAGCTGGGCTCGTGGTATCTGCTGATGATCATATCCGTCGTGCTGGTGACGCTCGTTCACCGGCCGAGGCCATATGTTGCGGAAGACCGGCGGGAGAGCCCCGCCGCCGATATGAAGGAAATGACGTAAGGCCTCAAAGCCTGTAGAATTTCCTGATGATCTCCCAGGCTTCGTCGGCCGTATCCACGAAATCGATGATGTCCTGATCGCCGGGGCTGATCGTGCCCTGCTCGGCGAGGAATTCGAGATCGATGGCTTTGTGCCAGAAGTCCTTGCCGAAGAGGATGACCGGCACACGCTCCATGCGGCCGGTCTGGATCAGCGTCAGGGTCTCGAAGAATTCGTCCATCGTGCCAAAGCCGCCGGGGAAGACCGCGACGGCCTTTGCCCGCATGACGAAATGCATCTTGCGGATCGCGAAATAGTGGAAGTTGAAGCACAGCTCCGGCGTCACATAGGGATTTGGCGCCTGCTCGTGCGGCAGCACGATATTGAGCCCGATGGAGGGCGCGCCGACATCGTCGGCGCCGCGGTTGCCGGCTTCCATCACGCCCGGCCCGCCGCCCGTCACCACCACGAATTCGCGATAGTAGGTGGCCGCCGAATGTTGCGAGCACAGGCGCGCGAATTTGCGTGCCTCGTCATAATAGACGCTGTTGAGTTCGAGATTGCGCTTCTGCGTCTCGTTCTTGGCGGCCCATGCCTCGCCACCGGGTTCAGGCAGGCGCGCGCCGCCGAAGAGAATCACCGTCGAGCGGATGCCGCGCTCGGCCAGAATCATTTCGGGCTTGAGCAGTTCGAGCTGAAGACGCACCGGCCGCAGTTCGCGCCGCGTCATGAAATCCTCGTCGTCCCAGGCAAGACGATAGGTCGCCGCGCGGGTCTGGGGCGTATCCGGGACGCTGCGCATCCGCTCCAGATCCTCGTCTGAGTGCGGCAGAGGCGTCCAGCCTGTCTTTTCTTCTGGATTCATCATCCGATTTCCCAAAATGCCGGCAGTTTCTGAGCACCACCGCAATTGACCCTCTTCATACCTTCAAATAGGGTCCGCCCGGCTTTCCAACCGGTTAAGAACAACCCCTTCAAAGCGCGTGCAGGAGCAATAGATGCCGAAGCCCGATCTGGCAAACCTCGAAAAGACCATAGATCAGGCCTTTGAAGATCGCGAAAACATATCGATCTCGACACGCGGCGAGGTTCGCGATGCTGTGGAAACAGCGCTGCGCCTTCTCGATGGCGGCGAAGCGCGTGTCGCCGAAAAGCAGACCGACGGCTCCTGGCATGTCAATCAGTGGCTCAAGAAGGCCGTGCTGCTTTCCTTCCGCCTCAACCCGATGGAGATCGTCAGAGGCGGTCCGGGCGAATCGACATGGTGGGACAAGGTTCCCTCCAAGTTCGACGGCTGGGGCGCGATCGATTTCGAGAAGGCAGGCTTTCGCGCCGTGCCCAACTGCGTGGTGCGCCGCTCCGCCTATGTGGCGCCCGGCGTCATTTTGATGCCGTCCTTCGTCAATCTCGGCGCCTATGTCGACGCCGGCACCATGGTGGACACATGGGCGACAGTCGGCTCCTGCGCGCAGATCGGCAGGAATGTGCATCTTTCGGGCGGCGTCGGCATTGGCGGCGTGCTGGAGCCGATGCAGGCAGGCCCCACCATCATCGAGGATAATTGCTTCATCGGCGCGCGTTCGGAAGTGGTCGAGGGCTGCATCGTGCGCGAAGGCTCCGTGCTCGGCATGGGCGTGTTCATCGGCAAATCGACCAAAATCGTCGACCGCGCCACCGGCGAGGTGTTCTATGGCGAAGTCCCGCCCTATTCGGTGGTGGTAGCCGGCACGATGCCGGGCAAGCCCCTGCCGAATGGCGAGCCGGGTCCGGGCCTTTACTGCGCGGTGATCGTCAAGCGCGTCGATGAGAAGACCCGTTCGAAGACCTCGATCAACGAACTGCTGCGCGACTGACACGGGGCTTTGCCCCCAAATTCTGGTATTATTTGCACATCATCAGGAGACAAAAATGCAGTTCAGCGACCTTTTCGGGTTTGAAAAGCTGGTGACGACCACCGTCATCAAGATTGTTTACTGGATCGGCATCGTCGTCGGCATTCTGAGCGGCCTTGGCGGCTTTCTCTTCGCATTGTTCAACGGCATGTTGTTCCAGGGTCTGATGTATCTGGTCACGGCCGTGCTCGGGCTGCTGATGTGGCGCGTGCTGTGCGAGCTCTACATCGTCATCTTCGGCATGTATGATCGTCTCGGTCAGATCCGCGACAGCCTTGCCCGTCGCAGCGGCGATCCTCAGCAGCGCATCTGATACCTCAAAACCTCGGACGGTATCCGGACCCTGTGGAGGGAAACCCCTCCACCAGCCACAGAATGGTAGGCAGTGCCTGAAAAACAGAAATTCATCTGGCTCTTCTTCAGCGTCTCCGGGCGTGTCGGCCGGGCTGCCTTTTTTCTCGGCGGGTTGCTGGTTGCGGTTGTGCAGGCTTTTCCGCTCTACCGCTTCCTGCTCTCTCCGGAAGGCTCTCCCGAAAGCGTGATGTGGTCCATGCTGGCACTCATCGCCTTTGTTGCCTCTCTCTGGTCCAATATAGCGCTTGCGGTGAAGCGGCTGCACGACCTCGACAAGCCAGGCCTCGCGGCCCTCATTCTGTTCGTGCCGGTGATATCGCTCGTGGTCTTTCTGGTGCTGTGCCTGTTTCCGGGCCAGCCCGGCCCAAACCGATATGGCCGGTATCCGGACTCGCCTGCCTGATCATTCCACTTCGGTATAAAATACATTATGGCTGGCGCCATGAAGCTTCCTGTCGATCCCGCTGAAAATCTCGCCGCCCTGCTTCGCTGCCCCTCCGTCACCCCGGCGGAAGGCGGAGCGCTGGCCGCACTTCAGGAAATGCTGGAGCCACTCGGCTTCACCGTGGAACGGCCGGTATTCTCCGAAAGCGGTACGCCCGACATCGAAAATCTCTATGCCAGCCGCGCCGGCCAAGGGCCTCACCTGATGTTTGCCGGGCACACCGACGTCGTGCCCGTCGGCGATGAGAGCGCCTGGTCGCATCCGCCCTTTGCCGCCCATATCGCCAATGGCGAGATGTATGGGCGCGGCGCCGTCGACATGAAGGGCGGCATCGCCTGTTTCATCGCCGCGCTCGCGCGCGCTATCGCAGATGGAAATGCGCCGAGCGGCAAGGTCTCCCTGCTGATCACCGGAGACGAGGAAGGCCCCGCCATCAACGGCACCGCCAAGCTGCTGCAATGGGCTGCTGCAAAAGGCGAGACATGGGATGCCTGCATCGTCGGCGAGCCAACGAACCCCGACCGGCTGGGCGACATGATCAAGGTCGGCCGGCGGGGCTCCCTGTCGGCGACGCTGACGGTTCTGGGACGGCAGGGCCATGCCGCCTATCCGCATCTTGCCGACAATCCGGTGCGCGGGCTGATGACGCTTGTCGATGCATTGCTGTCTCCCGAATTCGACACGGGCACCGAACGCTTCCAGTCCACCAATCTGGAAGTCACCTCGGTCGATGTCGGCAACGCGGCGACCAACGTCATCCCCCAGCGCGCGATGGCTGCCTTCAACGTGCGCTTCAATGACAACTGGAGCGTCGAAAGCCTGCAGGCGGAAATCCACAATCGCCTCGATGCAGCCAGCCGCCGCCGCAAATATCGCAAGGGCCGCAAGGAACCCGTCGAGTTCGAGCTGGTGTGGCGCGACAATCCAAGCCATGTCTTTC
>Ga0265293_10009430_pt1 | contig 14033 bp, 14 predicted proteins | sample Munlanlewell138R_FD_192505 | JGI IMG/M metagenome (GOLD analysis project Ga0265293, IMG submission 192505) | Leachate microbial communities from a municipal landfill in Southern Ontario, Canada - Leachate well 138R | ecosystem: Engineered > Solid waste > Landfill > Unclassified | place: Canada...
TTTGTCCTTACTATTTCAGCAATTACTTGTCCTGATTTGTCTTCTCTTTCTCCCTTTGAACCTTTGTCGCTGGCTGTAATAATACCTACTTTAAACATTTTAACCACCCCATGGAAGGCTCATATATTCCTTCATCCTACGATCATATTCGTTTTTAAATAGTTTTTCATGTCCTTCCTCCCAAGTTGCCAGTTTATTAAATATCATTTTAATACTTTCGTCATCTGCATTGTTGCTGGCTTCAATGTAAAACTCTTTGTAGTCTCTTTCTATTAAATAGGCCATCCTAAGTATGGTTAAGTCGGGAATATCGGATTCTTGCAAAGTTTCCTCAATGTGTTCAGATTCGGCCCTTTCCTCAAATATGCTTTCTTCCCTACTCATGACTTCTTCACTAGTATCAAAACTACTTTTCTCAAGATAGTTTTTTAACTGGTTTTCCAAGTATCTATAGTGTTCCATTTCAGTTTCAGCTAGTTTTAAAAATAAGGCCTCAGAAGTAGGATTGTTAAATTTTTTAGAGTTTTCCTTAAAGAAATTATATCCATCTAGCTCCATTTGCATAGCATATCTTAGGACTTGTTCGTATTTTTTCAATCATTTCACCTCAATCTAGGGGGAGAGCAAAGCTCTCCCTTATATTGTTTTTCACTATTTACTTATTTTTTCTAATCTCACCGCTGCCACCTTTAATTCTGGTATCTTTGCTATTGGGTCTAATGCTGTATTTGTAAGATAGTTTGCAGCTCCTTCTGCAAAGTGGAAAGGCATAAATAGCACATCTTCATCTATGATGTCCGTAATCTTTGCAGCTACTTCTACCATTCCTCGTCTTGATGTTAATCTAACCATATCTCCATCTTCTATACCTAGTTTGTTTGCAGTGATTTCATTTATTTCAACATAGTTTTCAGATACCTTTTTATTCAATCCTTCAACTCTGCCTGTCATAGTCATAGTATGATAATGATATAGTATTCTTCCCGTAGTAAAGGCAAATGGATATTCTTTGTCTGGCATCTCTGCACTATCTACATGCTCTGCTGGCATAAATAGTCCCCTACCTCTGGCAATGGCTGTTTTGTGAAGATATTTAGTACCAGGATGATCCTTGTCTGGACAAGGCCATTGGATTCCTCCATTTTCTAATCTTTCAAAGCTAATACCACCATAGGAAGGCGTCAAGGCTGCTACTTCCTCCATGATTTCCCATGGCTCAAAGTATTTCTTTTTATATCCAAGTAAGTTCATTATATCCATGATTATTTGCCAATCTGGTTTAGAGTTTCCTATGGGCTCTATGGCTTTCCTTACTCTTTGAACTCTTCTTTCAGTATTGGAGAAGGTTCCATCCTTTTCTGCAAAAGAAGCTGCTGGAAGTACTACATCTGCCAACTCACAGGTTTCTGTAAAGAATATATCCTGTACCACTAGAAAGTCTAAATTATTTAAAGCTTTTCTTACATGATTTATATCTGGATCGGAAACCATTGGATTTTCACCCATTATATACATAAATTTAATATTACCTTCCTCTGCTTCATTCATCATCTCTGAAACAGTAAGACCCACTTTTCTAGATAATTGGGTGTTCCATGCCTTCTCAAACTTTTCTGCTACTTCTTCTTTGAATACTTTTTGATAGCCTGGTAAATCTGATGGAAGTCCTCCCATATCACAGGCTCCTTGAACATTGTTTTGACCCCTTAATGGATTTACTCCTGCCGATTCCTTACCAACATTTCCACAAAGAAGGGCTAGGTTTGATACAGACATTACTCCATGGGTTCCTGTAGTATGTTGGGTTACTCCCATGGTATAGTATACTCCTGCTTTTTCTGCCTCTCCATATATGGTGGCAGCCTTAATAATATCCTCTGCCTTAACTCCACAGATTTCAGCCACTCTTTCAGGAGTATAGTCCTTTACCAGTCTCACTAATTCTTCATAGTTTTCAGTATTCTTCTCTATATATTCCTTATCTTGCAGACCTTTTTCAATGATTACATGCATCATACCATTTAATAGGGCAATATTTGTTCCTGGCTTCAATTGAAGAAACACATCTGCATATTCAGCCAGTTCAATTCTTCTTGGGTCTGCCACTATTAACTTGGTTTTATTGTTTTTTATAGCCTGTTTCATAGTAGCTCCAATTATTGGATGGTTTTCCGTAGTATTGGATCCTATTACAAACATGGCATCTGTATTAAGTATTTCTTCTATACTATTTGTCATGGCTCCGCTTCCTAATGTGATTGCAAGACCTGCAACCGTTGAGGAATGTCAGAGGCGGGCACAGTGATCCACATTGTTAGTTCCTATCACTGCCCTAAATAATTTTTGAAATAAATAGTTTTCTTCATTGGTGCAACGGGCTGATGTAAGACCTGCAAAGGCTTCAGCTCCATATGCTTCCTTAGTATTCTTTATCTTAGATACAATTAGCCTATAGGCTTCATCCCAAGAGGATACTACAAACTCTCCATTTTTCTTAATCAAAGGAGTCTTTAACCTATCTGGATGACTAATAAACTTGTATCCAAATTTTCCCTTTACACATAATAGCCCCTTGTTAAAAGTATCAAAGGCAGGCTCTACACCTACAACCTTGTTTCCATTAACTAGTAAATCCATTTGACAACCTACTCCACAATAGGAACAAGTAGTCCTAACCTTTTTTGTTTCCCAAATCCTAAATTTTTCCTTAGTTTTTGGAAGTAAGGCTCCTACTGGACATACAGATACACAGTTTCCACAGGAAACACATTTAGAATTTTCTAGTCCTTGATTAAAGGGTGTAGCAACTATGGTGTCAAAGCCCCTATCTTCAAAGCCAATGGCACTGGTACATTGAAGCTCATCACAAACTCTAACACATAATCCACATAATATACATTTGTTTGGGTCATAGAAGTAGAATGGGTTAGAACTATCTATTTTCTTATCCCTTTTCTCACCTATAAAGGTTCCATCTACAAGGCCATATTCATAGGCATAGTCTTGTAGTTTACAGCTTCCTGATTTTTCACAGTTCAAACATTCCATAGGATGGTTTGATAATAGTAAATCAAGAACTTCTCTTCTACCATTCATTACTTTAGGATTTTTAGTATATACAACCATACCTTCCCTTACTGCTGTGGAGCAAGAAGTTACCAGGTTTTTTGTACCCTCTACTTCTACTAAACACATTCTACAGGCAGCATAGGGGGTCAGCCTTTCATCATGACATAAAGTAGGTATGTCTATACCCATATCTCTACAAACTTGAAGTATGGTCTTATCTTTTTCTACATGATGTTTTACACCATCTATGGTCAATTCAATCATGGTACTCACTCCTACCTTGATTATTTTTCTTCATCATTCTTCTCAACTTCCTCTATCTTTTCCATTATATCAGATAATCCAATGGCCTTTGCCCAAGTGGATTCAACAAATTTACCATCTATCTTCCTATAAGGTTTATCTGGATTGTCAATATTCATTAGTTCTGTAGTTAATCTTCCTTTTAGACATAAGGGTCTACCATTGGAAGGTGCTTTAGCCCTTACTGCAATATCTTTATTTTTCTTAGATATTACTTCAAATTCACAACCATAGGCACATACCTTACAACTCACAGTCCTAATATCTGCATCCCATACCCTTGTTTTTCCTATTAATCTTTTATCTACTAAGGCTCCTACAGGACATACAACTACACATCTGTTACAGGAGACACATTTTGAAGTTTCAAAGGTTTGATCGGCATCTAATACAATTCGAGTATCATAGCCTCTCTCAGCAAAGGCTAATACTTCTCTCTCTCCTTTTACCTGAGAACAAGTTCTAACACATTTTCCACACAGGATGCATTTGCTATCATCTTTTAATATATATGGGCTTGAAGTATCCATTAGTTTTGGCCTCATGGCACCATCATGCTCTCTAAACTTTACATCATATCTATATGCATATTTTTGCAACAGACATTCTCCTGCCTTCTGGCAAGTCAAACAATCATTTGGATGGCTATCTAATAGTAGTTGTAAAACATCCTGTCTTGCTTTTACTACTCTTTCTGTCTCAGTATTTACAACCATTCCTTCCCTAACCTTAACAGAGCAAGAGGTTTCTAGTTTTTTGCTTCCTTCTATTTCAACTAAACACAATCTGCAAGCTGATACCACTTCTAGATTAGGGTCATAGCAAAGAGCTGGAATTTCGATATCAAGTTCTTTTGCAGCTTGGATTATAGAATAGTCTTCAGGCACTGTGACTCTTTGTCCATCTATAATAAGAGTTACATTTCTCATCTATTTTTCCCCCTATCTATCTTTTTATTACTGCTCCTACAGGACATACTGCCATACAATTTCCACATTTAATACATCTAGAAGTGTCTATTACATGTCTTTCCTTTACCTTTCCATCTATACAAGAAACAGGACAGTTTCTTGCACATTTTGTACATCCTATACACGCCTCAGTAATATAGTATTCTAACAATGCTTGACATGAGCCAGCAGGGCATTTCTTATCTCTTATATGGGCTTCGTATTCTTCTCTAAAATAATGTAATGTACTAGTTACAGGATTTGATGCTGTTTGGCCTAGCCCGCAAAGAGAAGCAGAGCTAATGGTTTCAGATAAGGATTCCATCCTTTCAATATCTTCCTCAGTACCATTTCCTTCAGTAATCCTCTCTAGGATTTCCAACATTCTTTTTGTACCTTCCCTACAAGGCACACATTTTCCACAGGATTCATCTACAGTAAAGTCAAGGAAAAATCTAGCAATATCAACCATACAATCTGTTTCATCCATTACAACCATACCACCAGAACCCATTATTGAGCCAATAGCTCCTAAGGATTCAAAGTCTACGGGAGTATCTAAAAGTTCTGCAGGTATACATCCGCCAGAAGGTCCTCCTGTTTGTACTGCTTTAATAGCTCTATCTTCTGCCACTCCACCGCCTATATCAAAGACTATCTCTCTTAGGCTCATTCCCATAGGAACCTCTACAAGTCCTGCTTCCTTTACCTTTCCTACTAAGGCAAATACCTTTGTTCCAGGGGATTTTTCAGTTCCAATACTTCTAAACCATTCTACTCCTCTTTGGAATATTACTGGTACATTGGCAAGGGTCTCCACATTGTTAATAATAGTTGGTTTTTGCCATAAGCCTTTATGGGCTGTTCTATGGATTTTAGTCCTTGGCATACCTCTCTTACCTTCGATGGATTCCATAAGTGCTGTTCCCTCTCCACATACAAAGGCACCTGCACCAAGTCTAAGTTCTATATCAAAACTAAAATCTGTACCTAATATATTATTTCCTAGTAGTCCATATTCTTTGGCCTTGGCTATGGCAGCCTTCAGCCTTTTTACTGCCACAGGATACTCTGCCCTAACATAGATAAATCCTTGGTCTGCACCAACAGCATATCCTGCAATGGCCATACCTTCAAGTACTGAATGGGGGTCTCCTTCAAGTATGGATCTATCCATGAATGCACCTGGATCACCCTCATCTGCATTACAAATTATATATTTTTTATCAGAATTATATTTAAAGGCCTCTTCCCACTTTCTACCTGCTGGAAAACCTGCCCCGCCTCTACCCCTTAGATTTGCATCCTTCATAGCTGATATTACTTCTCCAGGAGTCATTTCAGTAAGCATTTTTCCCAAGGCAGAATATCCATCTAGGGCTATGTATTCATCTATACTTTCAGGCCTTATGATTTCACAGTTTCTCAAGGCAATCCTAACTTGTTTCTTGTAGTAATCTCCCTTTAATACTATATTGCCATCTCTTACCTCGGTTTTGCCTTCCTGCTCCAACCTTTCCTCTAAGATAGGTCTAGCTTTTTCCTTAATTTCCTTTAGATTTTCTATGGTCATCATCTTTAATCCACCTCCAAATTATCTATATTTTTCTATTAGACCTTTAATATCTTCAACCTTTAATCTACCGTGAATATCTTCATTTATATTTATTACTGGTGCCAATCCACAAGCACCTATACATCTAGTAGGTGTAATTGAGAATTTTAAGTCTGGTGTAGTACCTCCACATTTTATGTCTAAGACCTTTTCTATTTCTTCAAGTATCTTTTCAGCACCTTTAACATAGCAGGCTGTTCCTAGACATACAGAAATGTTGTTTTCTCCCTTTGGTATAAAGGAGAACTGGGAATAAAAAGTAGCAACCCCATATATTTCTGCTAAGGGTATTCTTAGCTCTTTAGATGTCATTTCTAAAATCTCTACAGGCAGATAACCAAACTTCCCTTGTGCCTCTTGTAATACTGGCATTAAAGCCCCTTCCTTGTCCATATTTTCCTTAATAAATATTTTGAACTCCTCAATTTTCTCCTTGTTCTCTTCCCAATCAAACTTAAACTCCATATTTAGACCTCCTTTTTTTGTATTATTTGAAAATAGACAGCAATTTTAAGATGCTGTCTATAATAATATTTGTTTAATCTATTATGTTATTTGCCTTGTTGTGTTTTTAATAAATATGGTTTAAAATCTTCATTAAACAATATTATTTTATAATATTATAAATATAATGTCAATTCATATAATTTAAAAATGATAAACTTTTAACAAAGTTTATTTATTTATTTTATTTAAGGAGTGGTAACCATTGGAAACCTATTTTATAACTTACTTAGGAGCAATAAACCTTCTTTCCTTTATCATGTTTGGTATAGATAAGATGAAGGCAGAGAAAAAAGGATGGAGAATTAGGGAATCTACTTTGCTTATGATATCTTTTTTAGGGGGAGCCATAGGCTCCATAATTGGTATGGTAGTATTCAAGCATAAGCTCTCTAAAAAGGAGTTTTATTTAGGAATACCTTTTCTGATTATCTTGAATAAGATTATGGAACTGGTAATATTTAATTATATTAGAATAAAGTAGGATACTATGATCCTACTTTATATTCTCTATCTGCCAATCGATTGGCTTTTTTCCTATGGACTCTAAAAATTTGTTTGTTTTGGAAAAGGGTTTTGAACCAAAAAATCCTCTGCTGGCAGACAAGGGGCTGGGGTGTACTGACTTTATTATATAATGCCTTCTATTAGTAATGAGGGCTTCCTTTTTTATAGCATTATTTCCCCAAAGAATAAATACTACTGGATCTTCTCTTTCATTTAAAAGTTTAATTATATGGTCTGTGAATATTTCCCAACCAATTTTGCTATGGGAGTTAGCGTCTCCTTCTCTTACTGTCAAGGATGTATTCAGCAATAGTACTCCTTCATTTGCCCATTTTGTAAGGTATCCGTTATTTGGTATAAAACACCCTAAGTCATCATGGAGTTCCTTATATATATTGATTAAAGAGGGAGGAATTCTTACTCCAGGTTTTACAGAGAAGCTTAGTCCATGGGCTTGATTAGGGCCGTGATAAGGGTCCTGCCCTAAGATTACAACCTTAACATCCCTATAGGAAGTATAATGCAATGCATTAAATATATCATACATATTTGGATATATGGTTTTAGTCCTATATTCTCCAATCAAGAATTCCCTAAGTTTGAGATAATATTCTTTTTCCATTTCTTCTTGTAGCATTTCCTGCCAGTCATTTTCAAATACCTTTTTCATTTTATCTCTCCTCCCCCTTAGTTTTATTCAAAATATAACTTAGTATCCCTTACTAATTCTTCCATTAAATCCTTTACTTCAACTATTTTGTCTATTTTGTATGAATCAGCTCCTGCAAAAACAAATCCAGAATTCAAGTTTCCTTTTTGAGCGTTGATTAGGGCATTTGCTATACAATACTGGACTTCTGTGGGTTTGCATGGCTTTAAACAGTTAGTAATACATTTAATGGGCCTTTTTAATCCAATTTTTGAATCCTCTATAAATTTATTGTTTATGGCTCTTCCAATTAATCCAACAGGACTATTGATTAAGACTATATCCTCTTCCTTGGCATGTACATAGGCCTCTTTAAATATATGTGAGGCATCACATTCTATGGTTGCTGCAAACCTACTTCCCATTTGGACTCCTGATGCTCCTAAATTTAGGATCCTCACTATATCTCTTCCATCCATTATTCCACCTGCAGCTATGACTGGTATTTTTTTTCCATATTTTTCTTCATAGGGTTTGATGGCTTCAAGTACTTGAACTACAATGGTTTCCAGGTTTATTGAAGGGTCTAGGAGCTCCTCTTTAGAAAATCCAAGATGTCCTGCAGCCTTTGGTCCTTCAACTACTATGGCATCTGGAACTATATCATATCTTTTGTCCCAAGTCTTGCATATTAAGGTGGCTGCTCTGTCAGAAGAAACAATAGGTACAACCTTTGTATCAGTTCCTTTTGTGAAACTAGGTAGGCTTAGAGGTAGACCTGCACCTGAAAAGATTATATCTATTTTTTCCCTGACAGCTTCTATGACTATTTCTTCAAAATTATTTAGTACAGCCATAATATTAATGCCTATGATGCCATTTTTTGATATTTCCTTTGCCCTTTTTATATGATATTTTAGTGCTCTAGAATTGGCTTCCTTTTTGTTTTGATAATAATCGGGTTCATTAAAACCAATTTCTACTCCAGACAATACTCCAATACCTCCATTTAAAGCCACACTGCCTGCTAAATTTGATAATGAAATTCCAACTCCCATCCCACCTTGAACTATGGGAAGTTTAGAAGTTAGATTTCCTATTTTTAGTTCTGGTAATTCCATTTTTACCTCCTATTAAAAAGTATTAGGCTACATAATCTAGCCTAGTATTTAGTATATATATTTTTATAACAAAAAGATAGTAGTTTTTAGTCTACTATCGATTTGAAAGCCTTCTATTTTTCACTTAAATATGTGGAACCTAGTATTAGAATACCACCTAGTATTTGTAATATTCCCAGGTTTTCTCCCAAGAAAAGAGAAGATATTAGTACTGCAAATATTGGGTCTATATAACTTAATATGGCTATGGATTGTCCATCTACTGTGCTTATTGAAGAAAAGTATAAGAGATAGGCAACACCTGTATGTATGATGCCTAGCAATATGAGAAATACCCAAGACCTTATTTCCATTGATTTTATATTCAGTATGCTTTGGCTTTGACCCAATATGAAAGGCAAAAGTACCATGGCTGCAACGAATAACTGTATCAGAGTAGTATTTAATCCTGTACCTCCCTTAACATGCTTATTAAGCATTATAATTACTGCATAAAGTACTGCTCCTCCTAATCCATATAATATGCCTTTCCCATGGTCATAGGAAGAAATATCTGTGCTTTCTCCTGATTGTAATATTAAAAATAAACCTATCAATGCAGCAACTACATATACCATCTTCTTTACACTCAGTTTTTCCTTCAATACTAGTGAAGAAAGTATCACAATAAATACTGGCGCAAAATAATAGCTTAAAGTAGCATTTGAAATTGTGGTATATTTGTAGCCTTGAAATAAAAAAATCCAGTTAGCCCCAATAGTTGCTCCTGATAATATTAGTATGGGCAAATTCTTTTTTAGTAGGCTTATATCCAACTTTTCTCCCATTATTACCCCAAATATGAATAATGACAAACTCCCAATAAACGCTCTTAAAAATGCAATCTCCATACTATTTAAGGATATTTCTCTAACAAAAATACCAATAGTTCCCCATATTAACATTGCAATAATTATTTTCATTTTTTCTTTAGTAACATTCATTTCAAATCCCCTTTCGTTAATAATTTCTTCAAAGCATTGGCATCCACTGGTGTAGGCTATGATAAATAGGTAATTCCGACTATTATAGCATACTTTATAAAATAATAAAATAGCTATTACCCTAAATAAGGTAATAGCTATTTTATTGCTCAATGATATAATTACAATCTGATAAAATTTATCTAGTAAGGATTCGTCTTGCTGTATAATAACTATTTGCATAATATCCTGACATCAAAGTTGTTATCTTTACTACATCTCCTGATTGAGGAGCATGTACAAATTTCCCATCTCCCACATATATACCTACATGATTTATGTTTTTACCATCCCTTGCAAAAAGTACTAAATCACCATACTCTAAATCTTTTTTTGCAACATATGTACCTACATTAATCTGATCCTTTGATGTCCTTGGTATTGTTATACCAAGTTGCCCAAATAGATAATATGTTAGACCAGAACAATCAAAACCATTAGGTCCCACTGCACCCCATATATAGGGCTTACCCAACACATTGGGTATAAGACTTTTCAATTTCAATCTTAAAGAGCTTTCTCTCCTGCTTGTACTACTTCTAGATACAGTTATAGAATTTCTAGAATCTCTTTCTGTCTCTTTAACCTTATTATACATTCTTTCTACAGTAACTATTGCTTCTTCTCGTGAAGTATATCCCTTAGGATTAAATAGATTATCTCCTATCCCATTAATAACTCCTATGGAATACAAATAACTTACAGACTCTTTTGCCCATGTAGAAATAAAATCATAATCTTCAAATTCATACTCATCCATAGCTGGATAGACATATCCAGGTTTTGCTACCTGTAATGTACGATATATAATCACACTCATTTCTTCCCTAGTAATACTTTCATCGGGAGAAAATATACCTTCCACCTTACCTGTTACTATTCCTAGTTTGTTTGCCATAATAATCTTAGGATTTTGTGTATCAAGAAAGGGATTTTCTCCTACCTGCATAACTTCTCTTCCACTTAAAACCTCATATAATGATAGGGCAAGTTCACTGAACTCTTCTCGTGTAATCTGATTTTTATAGTCTCCTTGAATTCTTTCTGGAATAATGTCAATTTCCTTGGCTTTATCAATTGCTACCTTGGCCCAATCCGCTGGAATGTTTATTTCTTCTTGTGATGATTCTAAAATAGAATAAGTATTTTGTGGATTTACAGCAATAGTAGTAATCGTAAACATTAAAATAAAACTTGCCTTTTTAAATCTTTTTGTCATTCCTTCCCCGCCTTTCTACAAAATGTTGGAACATAAATTAAGTTGTAACTATTTTGTAATGTTTACATATTATCATAAAACCCTATGGTTTGTTCCTGCCTCATTCCACCATGTTATCCAGCATCTGGTATTAAATGCATAAAAAAGAAAGACTTGAAATTTAGTTTCCAAGTCTTTCTTTCTAATTTATAATCCTAATAGTTTATCTATATTTGGTTTGTCAAAGCCTACGATTATATTTCCATTGATATCTAGTACAGGTACTCCTTGTTGTCCTGATTTTCTTACCATTTCCAAAGCTTTGTCATAGTTTTTTGCTACATCATAGTCCGTATAAGAAATATTTTTAGAATCAAGGTAATCCTTTGCTTTTACACACCATGGGCATGAAGGTGTTGAATATACAATTACATCCATAGTTTTCCCTCCTTTTTATTAAAAGAACATACCCCTATGGGGTATTCGTTTTTATTAATATACCCACATATTTTTATCTTAATCTTTCTTTCAAAAATTTTTTTCTACTAAATGTTTCCAATATCTTCTAGGCATATTTCTTTTTTGTAGTTTTGGATTGACTTTACTTTCAATAGCTATGGATTTAAAATATGTTTTCCAAAGTTCTTGGTACTCTTCTTCCTCTTCCCTTATCATCAAAGAGTCTACTATACCTATGTCTTTAATAACCCATTCTACCTTATTATACAGTACAGCAATTCCCCTTTTCACATCATGGATGATCCAATTTTCATTCATCATCCTAGATGCAAAGTGGGGTGCTAAAAGTCCTAAAATATTGTGGTCTGGCTCTATGGAACAATAAAATATTCCATTTTCAAGGAGTTTAAATCTTATAAGTCCTATCATCCTATGACTTTCTTTAGCCACCTTGTGATAAATATTATCCATTTTTAAAACTATGTCATTGGACAAATTTAAATCTATCTGGGGACCTACTTTGAAACCTAGTTCCAAATATTTAAGGATATTAATTCCATGTCTTGGCAACTCTGACAAATAGGCATAGAAAACTTTTACAAGGGATTCTTTAGAAATTTTATTTTCTATGGCTACATAAACTTTTTCGGCCTTTTCCCTATCAGTTTCCATATATATTTTTTCAACTAAAAAGTTTTCTTCCACACTATCCTCTGGGACTATATCATCTATCTTTTCTTTTCTATAGTAGGCTTCATATATGGAAGTCAATAATCCATCAAAGCTACCATCATAGATATATTGTATCATTAGAGCTGGCCTCCTATTTGAATATACTTATCCTGAAGAGATACTTGGTCAAATAAAGAAAGTTGGTGATAGCCTTGTCCCATAGGAGATTTCTCCACCAATTGATTCCTGATAATTTCACTATCCATGTCCTTTAGACCATAATATTTTCCCTTACAGGTAATAAAATACTGAGCCCTTTTAAGTACAATTCCTAATTTTTTTAAATCATAAAAATCTATGGATGAAAAGCGTCTAGCTTGGACTATTCTCATTGCTGATTTTACCCCAATGCCAGGCACCCTTAGAAGCATATTGTAATCTGCCTTATTTATCTCTACTGGAAATAAATGTATATTTCGTAGGGCCCAATCACATTTTGGATCTAATGCCAAGTCAAAATCAGGCTTTTTTTCGTCTAACAATTCCTTGGCTTGAAATCCATAGAATCTCAAAAGCCAGTCTGCTTGATAAAGTCTGTTCTCCCTAACAAGGGGAGGAGATTTAATAGCTGGAAGTTTAGAGTTATTAGATACTGGTACAAAGGCAGAATAATATACTCGTTTAAGTCCATAGGAATTATACAATCCTTCCGATAATCTAAGTATTTTTAAATCCGGGTCTGTTGTGGCACCTACTATTAGCTGGGTAGTCTGACCTGCAGGAACAAACTTAGGACTAAAACGAAACTTTTTTCTTTCCTCTGTGGACTCTAGTATTCCTGTTTTAATTAAATTCATAGGTTTCAAAATGCTGTCTTTGTTTTTTTGGGGTGCTAGAAGTTTTAAGCCCTCTTCTGTGGGCAACTCTATATTCACACTCATTCTATCCACAAATCTACCTACTTTTTCAACAATCTCTTTATCTGCACCAGGTATTGCCTTGGTATGAATATATCCATTGAAATTTTCTTCTTCCCTAAGCTTTCTAACTACTTGAAAAATCATTTCCATTGTATAGTTTGGAGATCTAAATACAGCTGCAGATAAAAATAAACCTTCGATATAATTTCTCTTGTAAAAATTTATTGTTAAATCAACTACCTCTTCTGGTGTAAATGTTGCCCTAGGTAAATCATTGGAGGATCTATTGACACAATAGGCACAGTCGTAAATACAATAATTGGTCATAAGGATTTTTAATAGGGATATACATCTGCCATCATCTGACCAACTGTGACATACTCCACTTGGCTTTGCATCTCCAAGACCACCTTTTTTATTTTTCCTATTGCTACCACTAGATGAACAAGATACATCATACTTAGCAGCGTCCGATAATATTTTTAACTTCTCAAGGACATCCATTGTTAACACCTCGCCACTGAATATTATTAGAAAAATTATATCATAAAAGCAAAGGAAACTCAAACATATGTTTGAGTTTCCTTTATTATTTCTATCTACCCTTCTCTTCTCCAATTCTTTGGTGCAAGCAAGGCTATTATTGTAAACAATTCTAGTCTACCTAAAAGCATTAGTATTGAGAAAAACACTTTCGTCACCTGACTATATCCACCAAATGTGGTGGTAGGGCCTACAAAACCAAGGCCTGGCCCAATATTTCCTAAGGTTGCAGCCACTGAACTCGCTGCACTTACTAAGTCTACACCCTCTAAGGATACTAAAATAGTTGATAGGGCAAACAATATCATATATAATCCAGTAAAGCTATTGATTCCTGCTATTGTTTCATTGGGCAATAGTCTATCATTTATTTTAACTGGCTTAACTGCCCTTGGATGAAAAATCTTCAATATCTCTCTCTTAATCAACTTTAATATAACTAAAATTCTAATGACCTTCATACCTCCGGCTGTAGACCCAGCACTGCCCCCTATGAACATG
>Ga0265293_10009431_pt1 | contig 14032 bp, 27 predicted proteins | sample Munlanlewell138R_FD_192505 | JGI IMG/M metagenome (GOLD analysis project Ga0265293, IMG submission 192505) | Leachate microbial communities from a municipal landfill in Southern Ontario, Canada - Leachate well 138R | ecosystem: Engineered > Solid waste > Landfill > Unclassified | place: Canada...
CATTACTATAATATTTTTGCCCTAAAAGTTCAGTCATTGCGTTTTGTGCTGTCTGTGCAGTCCACCCATACCGTTTATAAAATATCATACCAACAAAACGGGCCATTTTTTCAGAGTATAAATAATAAGCACCACGTAAATCTGCAATAGATATCCATTGACAATGCTCAGTAATTTTTTGTGTTCTTTGCCCTTCTACATATAGAACAATAGTATAATCATCCTCATAATCCAACCATTCTACTAATGGTGCAGATGGTTGTTCTACTTTTTTAACTTCTTCTTTTCTTTTTTCAATCCTCTCTTTAACAACAGAATCTATTTTTGACTTCCAATGTGCTAGCTTTCTTTCATCCATTTCTGTTAAAACAGTTTCTGCTTTATCAAAAAAATCAGGAATAAACATTTGTTTAAAACGATTACGAAGAGAATAAAGAACTTCATCACTAGCAAGTTCCACTTCTTCTTTAGTTATTTCTTCAACTCTTAAATCTTTTTTAATATTGCTTTGTATCCACTTTTTAGCTTTTTCACGGTCCCAGGTTTTACGATCAAATAAATATGATTGGGCCACCATTGAATCCCCACCGCTCTTTAATTTACCCATAATAATAGATATATTATCACCAACAGATTTTGTTCTGAAAGAGCCTTCTCTGAATAAACTCGGATCTTTAACTCTAAAACGAATTTTTCCAGTGGTTACTTCTAAACCTGGCATGTTGTCCTCCTTAGTTTAAATTATATCTATATCATATTCTATACTAGAGGCATCTGGAGCTATTGTACATCTACAATTAGGGTGTATTGTAGTATAACCAGTATCATAAGGCAGCTCATCTAAACTAAATACCTGCATATCAAAGGGTAAACATTGAGGACAAGCACCGGGGGCACATACCCAAATAACTTTTTTAACATATGATTGTTTATATCCTTGGATAGCTCCAAAATTAAGAGCAGACATTGTTTCTGTTCTGGCAATAGTCATAGCGCGCAAGCGATGAAGCTTATTAATATATGTATTAACCATGCCATCAATTTTGGAGGCCCTAATATTGCCCTTCTCTGCTTCTTTCTGCAATAATTCTCTATAACTAACAGCCCATGCTACTTGTTGTTTATTCAATCCAACTAATTGTCTAATTTCTCGTGCTGCTTTTTCAATTGGCATCATCTCATAAGTACTTTTATTAATTACTGATTTAATAGCTTCAAATGTTTGTCTATCAATTCCGGTTATTAAAGTTCCAGTTCTACTATCTAACCACTCATCATAATCAAGACTCCAAGTTGCAAATGTTAAAGAAAGGTAGGGGTTTACTTTTTCTTCTTTTCTTAAATAAGCATTTTTTGATAATTGAATGGCTATTTTACCAGAGGACATAAAACTATTTACTAATACTGCTTTGATTATTCTTGAGGCATAAGGAGCAAAACCACTACCGAGTATTAAAGTGTTTATTTCATCAGAAGTTACTTTTCTATTTTTAGTAATATATAACTCTTGAATTGCTTTACCCATACCATTCTCATAAGCTTCCAACATAGAGGCAGTAGTCTTAAACATGTCTACTAACAAATTATCATACAATAACCTATATACTCGGGTCTTTTCCAAAAATTCATTTTTGTTTCTAAAGGATTTCATGGTAAATTCTCTTATTACTATCAAATCCTCAGGATGATTATGATTAACACACATTAATTCATCTTTATTTACTGGTTCTAATTCATTAATTTCATCCCCAAATGCCTCTATTACATTATTATCCCCAGGTATTGCTGCAACAATAATTTCCCTATTTCCAGAATAGGAAATCTTAGATTTATAAAAAAGATTTCCTATATGAAAATAACCACCATTTGTTGGTATAACATATTTGAATAATTCTATCATATTTTAAGGTCCCTATTAAAATCCGTAGAACTGGCCCCATTTAATCCAGGTATATTTTGATTATTCTGATTCTGGTTTCCTTGATTTACAAGATTACGAAGATCAAAATCCTCAGAATAAATTGGCACAACATTTGACATCATAAAATATGTATTTCCACCTTCATAAGTGGGCTCCCCAAACTTTTGACGAGCTTCATTAGGGGATCTCATACCAACAAGAATCTCTTTTTGTAATCTTGCACTAAGTTCGGCCTCATCTTCCTTTACTTGAGATTCATAATCGTAAGAAAGAATAAGATTTTTCCCATCATCCCCAAAATATTGCTCAAAAAGAAATCTTTCAAAAATTTCCTTAACAAGATCCAATATTGTTTTTACTGTATCCATATAAAAAGATCTAATTTGCATTCTAAAATTCTCACGGGTGATTCCTTCCATGATTCCCATCACTGCATTATTAACACCAAAAGCAGAGAACATTCTTTGTCTATTATCATGTAATAATTTTAGGTATTCAATATCCTTTGGGGCCATTTGTAGGGCTTTAAATTTCAAACCATAAGGGAGGATTGCAATTGAGGAATTTTTATTATCAATACCTTGGAATTTATTTTTCCATGAATCTAAAATACGTCCGGCTTCATCTTCTTCAATATCATAATCAGATTCAAGAACACCACGTGGGATAGCATCAAATTTAACAACATTTTGCTGATACTGATCTGTATATTGTTCTTTTAAAATTGTGCTTGCAGCCGCAGCAATAGCAGATTGTCCATAAAAATCATCATTGGGTGAAAAAGAGTTCATATGTATGATATCTTCAGGCCTGAAAGTAACTTTCTTAGATCTTGGTTTAACCTGAAAAATATAACTTTCAATCTTTTTTCCATCCTGACTTGCCTTAATTTTTATTCGATCAGGTCTAATTGTATACATCCCTTCAACAGACTGACTCTTAATTGGTGCATCCTTTGGGTTCTTAGCGAGTTCTATATAAGAATCTCCATTTAGTAAATAGTAAGTTATTACCCCTTGCATAAAAGATTTATATGTCTGTCTTTCATTTGGGCGTGTAAGTAGTGCTCTTGCTCGATGAAGTCTATCAATTGGGGTTTCAACTAGTTTATCATCTTTATTTTCTACTTTTAATATGTCCCAAGGAACTGCCACTGCTTTTGTTGCAACTTTTCTGATAATGGCATTTACCCAAAGAACAGTATCATAAAGACCAGCAAAATATTCATAGTCTTTAGGATAATTAACTTCTGAATTAGGACTAAATAACCTAACTGCAGAAGTTATTTCTCTAATCTGTTTGCTTTCTTTTGTAAAAAAATTCATTCTTCCTCCCTTATCAATATATTCTCATTTCAGGTGCTGCTTTTGCAGAGGTAAGGATAACAGCATCTCCTTCATCCAATAAAACGGTGGAGCCAATTCTTTTTCTTGTCACCTTCTTTTCCTCAATCTTTATCTTTCCATGAGGAGTTTCATAGTTAGGAGCAACCAGTGCTGCTTTTACTGAATCTTTATCAACTAGTAAAATTTTTCCCTTTTCTAAATCCCTTCTAAATCCCCACCATATTTGTTCTTTTAAGCTATAAAACTCTTTCATTCCCTCACCTTTACCTAAATTTGGAGCAAAGGGCCTACGGCTTGTCCGCACTGATCTAACATTTCTCCATCCTTTTTCCCTTAATCTATCATATACACCCTTCCCAACACCAATTGTATCAATATTTACTGTAATACCTTGTGGATTATTTGGTCTAAACCACTTCATTGATCGTTCAATCCAAGCAACTAATTTCATTGTGTCTCGATTATGATAGGTAATTACTTTGAATATATAGTTATTAGCCCTGAAGGCAATTGCTGATCTGTCTTCACCACCTTCAGCAATATCCACACCCATTGTAAAGGGGCCAGTCAATACTGTTGGTTTAGTTTCCGCCATAGCTCTCTCAATAAAAGCTAACGGAATCATATTTTGTCCTTCAGATTGACTAAATTCTGCATATACCTTGTTTAAAACAAAAGGATGTTCAGGCCCCCACTTTTCAATCATTTCTTTTACCCAAATATGGGTAATAAGATAGGGAACTATATCCTTACCTGCTTTTGCATTTGGTGTAATTTTGAAAGGGACTTGAAAGGGCACATATTTTGGGTCTTTATGTGTTCTATAAAAATGTCCTGATGCTTCTGTTGGGTTTCCTATATGTAACATGTGCGCATAAGGAGAGGTCATCAAAGAATCTTCTGCTGCATTTATAATATCAGCATTACAGCCGGGGCTTTCATCACATAATACTAAAATATTTCCTGTTTCACTATGGAACCCCTGTATACGTTCTGCTTCTTCCGCTCTTGGTGATATTCCAAGTGCATACCATTGAGGTGCTAAAGTATAATCAGTTAAATTTAACTTCCCACCTATTCCATTAGGTAGGAGCTCATTTATTTTGGCTCTAGCATGTAATTTTCTGATTTCCCGCCAAAGAATATTCTTCACCTGGTTCCAAGTCGGGGCGGTGGTAATGACGATAGAATTAGGATTTAAAATGAGGAATAGAAGAACAGCGCAGCCGGCAAGAAAAGATTTTCCAATAGCATGGCAGCTTCGAACCGTTACATATCTTTCATTAAAAACTGTATCTAGTATTGTTTTTTGCATTGACCAAAGATTAACACCAAGAATATTTTTGGCAGCTAAAATAACCTTAGAGTCCGTCTTTCTCTTGGTTATAATAGTAGGTGTTTTTGGTAATATAATGTTTGGCCTGTCTGGAGTTATAAGTGTAGGCATATTCTTAATTCCTCTTAAATATAGGTTGACAAAATCAATATATCCTTTGTCAATCCCAAAAACAAGAGAAATTGAATAACCTTCTGCCAATAAAAAAGGAGATCTCTTTAAGTTAAAAAGAGATCTCCTTATCTATATTATACTATATACTACTCTTTATTCATTCATCTCTTAAAAAATGTATCATTCACCTCAAGGTACTTTTTTGGTAATCTTTCAAATTCAAGATCAGTTAAACAATCCACTTTTATATCTTTATAAACAACAACCCTTGGCAGATAGACACCTTTGTGATGATATCCTTTTGCCATTGCAAGCAATAAAGGATAGTAGTAAGGAAACCTTACAATTGATATCCACTTTTTATTACTAGAAATAGTTTTAATCTCATAGGGATATCCCCCTAAAAAATTTTCAATTTTATCAGTAAATTCCATAGCATCATCTGAACATTTAAAATCATATTTTCTTGTTACTGTTCGATTTATATCCTTTTCACATAACTGTCTAAATGGACTTAAGTTTGATCCTAGAAGACAGGCTTTTTTTGCTCGACCAAAAGATATTGTTCTCGATCTATCAATAGAGAAACAATCTTTTATTGAATTAATTGCCAATCCTCTTGCCACCAATACCTCTGTTTCTTCATCAAACAAACAACAAACTGTAAAAGCATGTGCAATAACTGTTTTTACATGAACAAATTCTATTTTTACTCCTGATAAAACATGCATACTAAACTCCTTTGTGACACGTTATAAATGAAAAAATCAAAATTATCTAAGCTTTTTTTACAAATAAATTCAGATCTCCTTTCGTTTCAAGGCTTTCGATTTTCCTTGACAACTTCAAAAAAAAGGTGTATTTTCTAATTCATCGAAACTAAAAAATATATTATATATTATATATTAATACGACTTTGTAAAAGATTTTTACTTCCAGTTTTTCTGTGGGTAGGTAGACAAAGATAAATTTTCATCTTGAATCTCCCAATAATAATAACCAAGAGTAGGGAAATGAGAAACTTCTACAACTCTATTGAATAGCTTCTTTCTGATTAAATCCCCTCTCACTTTTAGTAAATCTCCCTTCATATCTGATTGATCAATCGTTTTTAACTTCCCAAAATTCCAAGCATGTCTTATGGATGGAAAATACCCATACGCAACCTCTCCATTAAGTTCTCGATAGTTAGTAACCCAACAATAGGCAGACCAATCACAATCTTCAATTAAATTTGGTGAAAATCGCACAATAATTTTAAACTTTTCATTTTCTATCCAGATTGTAGAAATACCGCACTTGAGATAAAATTTTTTCTGTTCTAATGATTCACTCCTAATCGGGAGATAAAAAGGAAAATGAAATCCCTTTTCTGTTTGGTTAGGGAGGTCAGTTCTCAATCCACAATTGTAATTTAAACCTTTCATAAAATTATCAATGATTATTAAATCACACGTAGAATAAGAAAATATTTGTGCCGGAGGACTTTTTAAACCAAGAGATTTTAACTCTTGTATAGCTTCCCACTTCTTTAGTTTATTCATAAATATTTTTCCTTATTTACTATATATTCTTGGACAATTAATATCATCAAAAATAGGGCTTGCATCCCTTTTAATTTCATGTAATAGGGAAGCAATAATTTGCCTGTTTTTTAGATTTAATTGTTTAGATTTAAATATGTTTCTCCACCCATGTAAGTTAGTACTAACTACGAGCTTGGTTTTTGAATCATCAGGAAAATAAAAAACTGAATAACTCCCTCTATAAACTGAGGGTCTTTTAAACACATCATCAACAAACTTATCTTCAATTATATAATCAAAATTAAACATCACTGTCATAATACTATCTTCAAGAATAAAATGATGGCTCTCTTTCATTGCTCTGCTTATCAGAGTATGATAAGAGCTATCCGTAGCTTTATCTCTATCCCCATACCATAGCTTTCCAATAAGCTCAATTCTCTTTAACTGATTTAACCATTCACTAACAGTAAATGGATAAAGGACATCAAAATTTAACTTCGGGTTGGTATTATTCACTTTGTCTCCCTTGCTTTTTCCAACGAGGTTAAATATGAATTATTTTTAGTCAACGAGACTTTTTTCATATTGTTATACAACTGTTTGTTCTTCATCTTTTAGCCTCCCATGAAAAAGTTCATGTTCATACTTCGCCATTTCCTCGTATTCTTTATAGTGTTTTTTCAGACTAATGTTTTTCTTGGTTAAAAATGAAAAGTGTATAATTTTTTGTTTATTTTGTAAATAGATATGTCTTCCATCCTTTAACATTTCTCTCTTAAACTTATTTGCTGCTTTTTTAGTATCAGAAACAACTCCTATTGGAACAATACCAAATACACCATTTGTTAAGCATCTTACTGAATACATCAATTTTGTAAAGTCAGAAAAACTGAAATTATTGAAATCAAACTTTTTAAGATCTTTATATCTTATAAATTCAGCAGGCCCAATCTTTACAAATAATTTTTTCTTTGTAAAATCACCAGAAAGGTAAAATGCTTCTCCAATACATAAATGCATAAACCCAAGATAAGACTCAGCATTGTCAGCTTTCTTATATTTTAATAGAATCATCAATTATCCTCTTCTGTAACATAAATATGCTCAATTATAGAGTAGTCAGGGGAGGCTTTCATAAATTTTGGAAAGATAGCCCTTCGTTCAAAAACAACTTTTAAATTAGTGTATTTGACAGGAAATTTGTTTTTAAGCCACTGAGGAAAATATTCTTGTTTGAAAAACTGCCAAATATTTTTGGGATAAATCATTTGTGTTTCATTTTGTAACTGCTCTGACCATATATAAGTGTTAAATGAAAGAATAAGATCTCTACTAATTAAATCCCTAACAATATCAACAGTGGGATTTAATCCTAACCACATAGTTTCTGAGATGACCTTTTTTATATCTACCCTAAATTTTTCTAACTTTACTGCCTCAATAGAAGCAAAATTATATTTGCCCATTTTATTTATCCTTTGCATATTTAAGTTCTGATCGACTCGGAGCACCAAAAATTAAACAACTTACTCTATAATAAAGCCAAACAAAGAAGTATAGTTTATTGCTTTTTGACATATAAATTATATCATTTTCAAAGTCATAGGCAAAAGACTCTAGACTTAAAGTTGATGTTACCATACTAAATACTAATGGATCAGCATCTCTCCATAATTCGCCAGAAATTTCTACCACTCCTGTCTGTGGTCCTTTCCAAGTATATGTTATTTTCTTAGTTTCTTTTCCAGTTGAATCAAGAATATATTCTTGATGAAACATTAAAGTTACTATTGTCATAAAGTATTTGCCTTTCTCCTCTTTTCCTATGCTTGACTATTGCAGAAATAGCTTTCCCCAAATAACCCCAAACAGAAAACTCGCTAAAGTAATAATAAAAATTATTGCCACGGCATATCTGAGATCGTCTTGATTAATTCTGATCTTACGCATCTTTTCCCTTTTCTTTTTGTTTCTTTTCAATAATGGCACATAAAGCAAGACAAATATCAGTGAGTTCTTTCTTGCCTGTCGCACACAATTCTTGAACTAATTCTCGTGCTATATTTACTGCATAACCATTACTTCTTGCTGCCTCCCAAAGCCTTGGAAACCAAAAATAAGGATCGACCGGCCACAGTTCTTGTACATCCATATCACAACAAATTATACAACGCATCTGTTCTCTTAACATTAACTCTCGCATAGCTTATCTCTTTTATATATCTTGGTTTTGATATTTTGTAAACCATTGAAATAATCTCTTTTTTCGATTTCTATTTGGTAAGTTTCCTTCTTGACTTCGTTTAACTGCATCAATGGTTTTTTCTACTGCTTGTCGTAACCACGCAAAATCATCTACAGAAATTTCTTCTAAATTACCATAAAATATTTTTACTGTGCGTGGCTGTACAACAAGTACAGTTATATTTGGAACAAAGTCTGGATCGATTTTTATATGCTTCTCAAGGTCATCAATTGTAAGATATGAACCATGCACACCTGATGTTGATAAAAATAACCAATTAAAGGTGTAATCTACACAGTCTGGAAACAATTCTCTCAGTTCATGCATATTTGAAATATTACCAATTGAGGACATTTTAGTTTTTCCTTTCCGTAGCATGTTCAGCAATAATCTGTCTTACTCTTTCCCTGCTAACACCAACTTGTCTACCTATTTCTGATTTAGATAAACCTTTTGCATAAAGCTTTAAAATTTTCATTTCACCATTTAAACCCATTTTAGTCCATTTACGGTCACGAACACCATTGGCATTTAAAATCTGAAGTATCCTATTTTTTGTAATCTTATATTTATTTGCCAAAGCAATAAAATCCATTTTTGCTTTATAATCAGCAATAATATTTGTGTTTCTTTTTTTATATTGATCAGTATTTCTGTTCATCTTTTTGGTCCCCTTCCTCTAAACATTCTGGTAAAAGTTCAACTATAGTGTTCTTTAGTTCAGCCACCAATTGCCACAGTCTCATAATCTCTTGGTTTTGGGCCTCCACAAACTTCATCAAGTTTATTAGTAGCTCATACTCTAAATTATCCTCACCCTTCACCTTAGAAAGGTATTCCTCAGACGACTTATTAGCCTGCTCTTTAAGTATGTCCGCGTTTTTTGAGCTTATAAAAGCTTTTGTAGATAGGTTATTAATATTGGAAATTTGTTCATTTATGTCAAACAAAAGTGCCTCCACTGCTAATTTGTAATTGTATTAGAATATATTTAGAGTTAGCAGGGAGAATATTACCATAAACAACCATTTACTATCACCATAAAGTTGTCCTTTCATAAAAAAGGAGGGAAGGGGGACAGCCAGCCCACTATCCCCCAAAATAGATGGCCGCCACATCTATTCCCTCAAAATTTCAATACTTTTCTTCTTTTAGTGTTATACAGATTGTTTTATATACTGCTAAAAATGTGGTAAGCACAACTTCATAGTCTGGTCTTGTATACCCGTCTGGATTCGTCTTATTATTTCTTGAAACTAATACACTCATTTCATCCTTGAAAGACATCATCATACCACAAGTTAAAATAGCAGCAATTATTTTATTAAACACTATCAACCTCCTTTTCTATCTCAATAAGTCTATTCATTAATTGTGTCTTTTCCTCATTTAACATTCTATACACAAACCAAAAATAACAAAAAGTCATTAAAATGCACCATTCATTAGCTCTCCGTCATGTAAAAATTTGAGAAACCTTTCCAACAACCATCTTGGAGGGAGATGTAGACAGTCAGGGTTTTGTTCTATAAAATCTTCTACATATTCTCTATGTTTATTAAAATTAGACCGTTGAACAGTCAATACACATTTATTTTTAATAGAAGAAGTAGTGTATTCTTTTTCTTGATTAAGATAATTATTCACAAGATTATACCAGAGGTCTTTTTTATTTTTCATAACTTATATCCTAAAATAGTATCTTTATTTTTATCTTCTTTTATGCTACGATTACTAATTTCAAGGTCAATTATTATTTTTTCCATAATCATATCCCTTAATTCAGAAGATGCTATGCTTATTTGATAATCAATTTCACTCTTTTTTATAAGTAATGCACTATCATCAAAAACTTTTAAAGAACCTAAAAATACTCTTGGTCTTATCATTAAGTGTTTTGACCTTTCTTTAGTGACTGCCAAGAAATAATTATGTTTTCATTTCTTAAGGGACAATCTAAAGGAAGTTCTGGTTCATTTCCTAATATACACAAATCAGGGCCTTTAGGAGATTTACAGAATCCAGATTGTGCAAGATAAAAAGGGCAGTCTCTACGATTAGATATTGTTAATGAAATCATATGTTTTTCCCTCTCAAAAAGGTTTTTAATTTTTATGCCGGTGTTTCTTTCTTCCATATTTTTGTTTTTTCATCAAAATATCCAACTCTTATTCTTCTAATTAAATGAAAATTAATAAACGTTTTTGGTGTTGAGGCTATTATAAAATATTCCCCCAATTGAATACCATCTGATATATTAATAACACGCACAACTTTATCTATTGCATGTACAGGATTGTCTGTATCATCTATTTCTATATCTTTTTCACTTTCTATTTTTACTAGAGTAACTGTTATCTTTCCCATTATTCCTCCTTACTTTATTTTTACTAGCACACCCTCTTTAGCAGGACAATTACTAGGATAACAATGCGGTTCTTTTTCATAGTCTGATACATCCTCACCAAGCAATCTGCATCTTGTCCATTCTATTGTACCATAAGCAAACATGCATCCTTCACAACCATCTATTGTCTTTTCTGTATACATTAACCTATCTCCTTTACATCACGACTTTTTTTAAAAAAGATATGAAAAACATAACCACTTGTCTTTTGTTGTATTGTATTAAGATATTTATGATTACAAAGACATATTAAAGATGATCCTGTCAATGCTCTTACAAATTCTACTGGTGTTTTAAGAGTTTCATCTCTTCCATGAAGAACCCAAACTACTATGTCCCCATCTTGTTCTTGTGCTGTTAATATTTTACTATCACAAGGAAGATCAATAGTAGTTATTCTCTTGGTTAAATCAAGTTTATACTTATAAATCACATTAATATTCATCTTTGGTTCCTTTTTTTCATATTTATTATCATCTTCTATAGCAACACCAAACACATAATCTGATACTGCGATTGTAAAAGAAGTGTTTTCGTCTTTACCAAGCAGTGATCCTATCATAGAATGCCACCCGGTATTAATCATTTTAGTTCTTAACCATTCAATACTTTCAACTTGATTTTTGCATATTTTATTACATAGTAAAATAGGAGGAACATTCTTATTAAAAAAAGTTTTTACATAAGCATTATATACTTTCAAAATGTCCTCCCTATTCCCCCACTGAATGACAACGGATTACTGTCTATCCCTAATGTTATGAGCATGTTTTTTCCTCCAATTATTTGCATTCCAGTATTAAAATTAGGACCATACTTATTATAACTTAAACCCTTTTTCCACTTATTTGTAAAGTCACTCATATTATTGTACTGATACTGATTAAATGCAGAATGTATTCCTACTCCAACATACAGGACAGTATTATTATACAAATAGTTAGCACCAAATGTTGTTAAAATATGTCTGGTTTTTGTTTTTTGTTTAATTTGATAACCAACCATCTCGTATGAAACATCTTTTATTACTATTCCATCATTAAAATTAATGTTTGTATAAAATCCTATCCCATTTTCCTTTAATTTTGATACACTAAATCCAATAGGAGCTTTGACATTAAAATTGTAGGAAATGGAGTATGCATTTGGTTTAGCTTGTGCTGTAAAAATAAATAGTAAGACAAACATTATTATTAATATAAAAATTTTCATCTAATTAATCCTCATCTTTCATAGACCGAATAGCATGTAACATTAAAAGAGAAAAACACCAAGCCCAACCCCAAATAGCAACACCAAGAAGTAATTGTGAATTTTGAACAAAACAAAGAAAAGCAATTATTCCTACAATAACACTGGCAGAACAAATGATTGAAAATAAAACCTTCATTTTAACCCCTTTTTTGTGACCACATTACATAAACCTTACCAATGTCAATATCATAAACAGTACTTTTAAGTACTAATCCACTCTCCATAACTAAACTAGGGCTTTTTCATAGGTATTCATTTGATTAAAAACCTCATCTTCAACATGTAATTCTACTTCCATTCTATATATTTTCATTTTAACACCCTTCTATAGCGTAAATAAAGAAATCCATTATTGTCATCATAACAATCAGTCCATGGTTTGATCTAAATTCAGGATTTTTATCATTTATTGCTTTGTGCAATCCATATTCTTGTGCTTGCTCAACAGTTCCGAAAGGGCCATAGAAAGACCCGCGGCGGGCCAATACAAAGGCTACTTGACTTATATCCTTAAATGCTCGTCTCCTGTCATATATCTCAATACGATCATATCCCTTGGTCCAGGGTACTGCCATAGGAATGCTTTAACGCCCAATTAGATACGGATACATAGGCCCAATTAAATCCAAAAGCACCTTCTCTACTTGGTGCTTCTCTATTTTCTACCTTGTTTCTAATTATCCTAATTTTTCTTCCTTCTATTATAATCTTCATATTTTACCTCTTAATGTTTTTTCGACTGCTTCTAATAAAGCATGGAGCAATGAAGGAGAAATAGAGATAGGTTCTCCTAATACATTCCTAAATCCATGTTTTATTGGGACTATATACCACATCAACTCTCTTTTATCTGGATAAGCATCACTATAAATGACAAGACGGGTGTCTAATTGTTTAATCAATTTAGGAATCCAAAAATCAGGACGGTTAGATAGATTATATATATTATATATCTTTCCATCTGTTGGATCAACCCATTTTTCAGTTGGTATACCAATATTATGATGTTTTTGCCATTTACATACTTTTGCACATCTTATGACAATTTGCTTTTCTTCAAGACAATGAAATCCAATCCCTTCTTTATCTTCCTCATCTATCTCTTCTTTATCTTCCTCATCTATCTCTAGGAATTTATCTTTAGGAATAATAGTTTTTTCCTCTGTTAATATAATTTTTCCCTCTTTTAAGGCATTGGAGTGTTCTTCTGTGCATTTAAATCTTATGGTGTAACCATTTAAAATTATCTCTATCATTATATCCTCACTTATCTAAATATTGTGCAAAAGCAGCAAAGCATAATATACCAAGAATTGTTAGACAATATATTAGGAAAAACTTTGTTTCCTCATTTAGTTTTTTCATCAGGATTCATCCTTTCTATAGCTTTACAAAGAGCAATACAAGGAATAACATCATTTACGACTATACCATTCTCAGCTTGTATCTCTGTGCGTGCTATTATTCTTTCATCTAATATATCACTCTCATATAAACCAGTAGGCCAATAGGACATTGTAACTAAGCTACTACACATTCCCTTTAACTTTCTCCATAGAAGAGACTCCCAATAGTCAGGGTCAAGGGGTAAAGCTTCTACATAGTCTTGATCAGGGAACAACCAAGCCTTTATAGAAAAGGAAGTAGAACCAGGAGGCATTCCCATATCATCTAAGACTTTGAATGATTGAACAGAGGTATAGATGCATCCAAGAGCAAAAGCACATCTTTCAGCCTGTGCTGGTGTTAATAATATAGTTTTACTTGGCATAATTTTTTCTTTATCCCCCACTCTATTCATCATCTACATCTTCATAATCGTCATCTTCACTTGGATCATCATTAACAATTGAAATAGTGCCAATTATCTTATTTACCAT
>Ga0265293_10009434_pt1 | contig 14028 bp, 10 predicted proteins | sample Munlanlewell138R_FD_192505 | JGI IMG/M metagenome (GOLD analysis project Ga0265293, IMG submission 192505) | Leachate microbial communities from a municipal landfill in Southern Ontario, Canada - Leachate well 138R | ecosystem: Engineered > Solid waste > Landfill > Unclassified | place: Canada...
AAATAATTTGTTCGCCATCAATTCTAAAAGTATCTGAATTACATGGTTCGCACATACTAAATGCAACTACAAGTCGTCCAGATGGAGCAATATATGAAGTGATCGGCATGTAGCTATTGCCCACTGGTACTTGCGTATAGATAATACCTGCTTGCTTAACTTCAGATAAAGATAAGACAACTTTATCGCCATCTAGCTTGTTATTAACAGGAGTCATTGAAGTTACTTGCTCATAGGAGTAAGCAGTTCCAATGTTGAAGTCACCTGCAGTATAACGGGCTCGTTCTGATGTAGCTGTATCATTATTTGATAATAGGTAAGCAGTAATGCCTGCAAACATTACTAAAAAAACACCCAATATCACTAGATTAAGTCCTTTTTTACGATTTTCGTTTGTAAATTCATTCTTCTTATTATTACTCAAATATTATCTCCCGCTTTCTAAGATTCTTTACACCAATCATATTAAAATAGAAGCACAATACTAATAATCAATTTACTAAATGTATAATGAATAAGTGTAATATTTATTATATTACCTTATATTTTTGCAGATTCAATGGAAAAGTGTGAAAATTATTAATTATTCCGATAAAATTACTTATAATTCAAAAAGCTCTCCTATGGTAAACAGTTTTAACATTTGAACTGCTTACCACAAGAGGAGCTTTTAACTAATTTGTGTGTTCTATGATTTAATTTATGCGTTCTATTATTTAATTTACACGTTCTATTATTATACAAATATTAGCCGGTCCATGAACTCCTATACTTAAATCATTTTCTATATCTGCACTACGGCTAGGACCTGTAATGAAGTTGATTGATGACGGTAGTTTTTGTTTGTTATCAACATAATATTTGAATACGTCTGCAGTTCTTTTTACGAATTGATTACTTTTGGCAATGGCGATATGGAGCTTGGGCATTAAGCTGATAATTCGTTCACGACCGATGCCACTTTCGACAACTATACTGCCTGTTTCAGCAATTGCGAATTGAGCACCAGTTATACCTGTGTCAGCAGTATTAGCGAAATGTTTATATTCAACAGGTTCATTATTGTCTCTATTAGTCATTATATGGTAGCCTTGTTGAGATAGACTGCTAATAGGACACTCATTAAGCGATTCGTCATTCCAATGAATGATTTGCTTGCTATTATGCATTTTTAGAAGCTCTTGTAATGTGCTAAATGTGTCAGCTGGGGAGTTCGTGATTTTGACTACACCACCTAAGGCTTCAAGCTCTTTGGTAAACCTATCTATCATTGCATCAATGGAATCAGGGATATCATTATAGGTAATAGGAAAATGTTGACGCACATAGTTAAGGTCATTTAGTTGCTTGTTTATTTCTGATTGTGGAGCTCTAGCTAAACGTTCTTTTACATGGTGCAGAAACCTTTCTTTGGTCGTCAAATTATTCACCCCTCTGTATTTCTTCAAAACGCTCATGGAACGACTTGTTAGCTAATGTTGGCAAGTCTCTTGTTCTAGTCCACTCTGATATAGGGGCAGGTAAGCCACCGCGTATTTTTCCGTTTTTAACAAACGGGATTTGTATTTTTCTACCGACTTTCTTTATCAATTTGTACTTTGTTGGGCTTGAGAATGCGACACTATATGCACCAAAGGCTAGTTTTTCCTTAGTATTATTACCCAGCTTCACTTTATCCTTGCGTAATTCTAATAATAGCTCATGCAGTGGTATCCTGACAGGACAGGCATCTGAACAAGCAGCGCATAAGCTTGACGCATAAGGTAATTCACCCCAGCGATCTAAACCGTCAAGCAATGGAGTTATCACAGCTCCAATTGGTCCTGGATACACCCACCCATAAGCATGACCACCTATTTGGCGATAAACAGGGCAGACATTTAAACATGAGCCACAACGGATACAGTTTAATACTTCTTGATACTTACTTCCTAGGATACGAGATCTGCCATTATCTACTATTATCACGTGCATTTCCTTTGCACCGTCAGCTTCTTGTTGCTTTTTAGGACCATTTAGGATGGATAGATAGCTGGTGATTTTTTGACCAGTAGCACTTCTTGGTAGTAATGCTAATGTCGTATCTAGATCAGAGAACGATGGCAGAATTCTTTCCATACCCATAATAACAATATGAGTGTCTGGTAAGCTATTAACCATACGTCCATTGCCTTCGTTGGTAAACAATACAACTGAACCTGTTTCCGCAATGGCAAAGTTACAACCCGTGATACCTATTTCGGCGTCTATGAATTTTTGACGTAACACCTTACGGGCAAAAGCTGTTAAAGCAGGTGTTTCGGCAGGTAGCTGTTCATCTCCGACCTTAGAGAATAATTCGGCAACAGAGCCTCTGGTATGGTGAATAGCAGGTACAATAATATGCGATGGTGTTTGCTGTGCTAGTTGTATTATGTATTCACCTAGATCTGTTTCAATGACTTCGATATTATTTTTTTCAAGGAAATGGTTTAGATGTATTTCTTCTGATACCATTGACTTAGATTTTACAACTGATTTTGCGAGTTTTTGAGCACATATGGTATTGATTTGTTCGACAGCCTCTTTGTCTGTCATAGCCCAATAAACTTTGCTGCCATTTTCTTCTAACTTTGTTGAAAATTCATCAAGGTATTTATCTAAGTTCTGAACTGTGTGACTGCGGAGTGCATTGGCGCGTGATCTCCATTCCTGAACATCGACGAGAGTTTTGTTTTGATTTATTCTTCCATTACGAAGCTTTTCAGTAGTGCGTTTTACTGCGCCTCGAAAAAACTCATCGTGTAATGCTTTATCTACTCTTTTACGGAAGTCAGTATTAATCATTTTGGTAGCCCCCTATCTAGCAATTCAGCCACATGCATTGTTTGAATTGGAGAGCCTTCTCTGCTAAGTCCTCCACTGATGTTCATTAGACAACTTAGGTCTGAACCAAGTAATATATCAGCACCAGTGCTTTTTACATTGGCGATTTTCTCTTCTAACATTGCTGAAGATATATCTGCCATCTTTACAGAAAAAGTACCGCCAAATCCGCAGCAATCTTGATTGTTGGGAAGCTCAATATATTCAATGCCTTCGATATTCTTGATTAGTTCGATGGGTGCATCTTTAATGCCGAGTAAGCGTGACATATGGCATGAATGATGGTATGTAACTTTTGCTTTGTATTTAGCTCCTAAATTTTTGACCTTTAAGACTTTAACGAGAAATTCAGAAAACTCATAGAGCTTATTTCCTAGTTCCTTTGCTTTGGCTAGAGTCTTTGGGTCATCTTTAAATAATGTTGGATAGTTGTCGCGAATCATTGCTGTACAAGAGCCAGATGGACAAATAATATATTCGGTGTTTTCAAATGCTTGTATCAGCTTTCTGGCAACTCTTGCTGCTTCATCAACATATCCAGCGTTAAAGGATGGCTGTCCACAGCAGATTTGATCCTTCGGAAAATCTACAGTTACGTCTAGCTTTTTCAGCACGTTATACGTACTTTCTACTGCTTGCGGGTAAAGCATATCTGCAATACACGTTGCAAATAGGGATACTTTTTTGGTCAACTGCAATCACTCCCTAATTAAGATAATTACTAGATATTATTTAATTAAATAGATTATTTAAGCACATTACCTAAAAACATTATTTGTAATTATTATTTGAATACGGTAACATATGCTTTTATTTTCCCCGAAAACCTTACATCATATGCTTGCTCTTATTCACGGATTTAAATTAATATATAAATGATTTTGATTTTTTTGAAATTAAGACTTTAGCACCTTGTCCACTATATATTGAGTGTGCTATCTTTAAATAGCACAAACTGTAGTGTTCGGGAGGGAATAATATGGCTTTAAAGCTTTCAGAATTGACTTGGCAGATTGTCAAGCGAGATGGTAGGATGGACCGTTATAATTACGAAAAGATTAATAATGCAATAAAAAAGGCAGTGCTTAATGTACATAAGGACAACCAGGAATTAGCAGCTAAAGTGGCTGCAGAAATTGCAATTGAAGTAGAAACTGATCTTACTTCAAGAAAATCGCAGATTTTCGAAGTGGAATGGATTCAAGATTTAGTCGAGAAAAAGTTAGTTGAGAAGAATTACTATGAAATAGCCAAAGCATATATCTTGTATCGTCAAAAACGTAGCGAAGTACGCAGTAAGGCATCATTATTGATGCAGACATATAATGATATTGTTTTCACTGATGCTAAAGATAGCGATGTTAAGCGAGAGAATGCTAACGTTGATGGCAATACAGCAATGGGGACGATGTTAAAGATCGGTTCCGAATCTGCTAAAGAATTTGCTCGTATGTATTTATTGAAGCCTGAGCATGCCAAAGGGCATTTAGAAGGCGATATTCATATACATGATTTGGATTTCTTACCAACTGGGACGTTGACTTGTTGTCAAATTGATATAGAGAAATTGTTTAAGTCTGGCTTTAGCACTGGACATGGATATTTGCGTGAGCCACAGGATATCTCTAGTTATGGGGCTTTAGCGGCAATAGCTATTCAATCTAACCAGAATGATCAGCATGGTGGACAATCGATTCCTAATTTTGACTATGGATTGGCTATGGGTGTACGTAAAACCTTTATTAAAGAATACCGTGAATCATTAACTGAGAAGTTAGCTTGGGATCTTGAACTCGATGATTTTAAAGAGATACTTAGCGAAGTCAAAGAGCTAACTAATGACTTATTGGACGAGCTGACATTGGACTTTTCTAAGAAATATAAGCTAGAAGAGAATAAACGTATTATTGAGAAATATGGATTAGATAAAGCTAAAGTCGACAAGCTACAAGCGTATGCATATAAAGACGCTTATCGCAAGACAGAGAAGAAGACATATCAAGCAATGGAAGCGTTTCTGCATAATTTGAACACAATGCATTCGAGAGCAGGAGCGCAGGTGCCGTTCTCTAGTATAAACTATGGGACAGATACCAGCTCAGAGGGTAAAATGGTAGTTAAGCAACTATTGTTAGCTACTGAAGTAGGTCTAGGAAATGGAGAAACAGCAATATTCCCAATTCAGGTCTTTAAAGTTAAGGAAGGCGTTAACTATAATCCTGAAGACCCGAATTATGATTTGCTGAAATTGTCATTTAGAGTGTCTGCTAGCAGATTGTTCCCTAATTATGTATTTCTTGATGCGCCTTATAATCTTAAATATTATAAAGAAGGACGCCCTGAAACCGAAGTTGTAGCTATGGGATGTCGTACTAGAGTTATCAGTTCTGTACACCCAGAAAGTGATGGTATTTCTTATGGTCGTGGAAATTTATCATTTTCAACTATTAACTTACCAAGATTAGGGATTGTTCATAAAGGAGATATAGCTGGTTTCTTTCAAGCTTTAGATGAAAAGGTTGACTTAGTTATATCGCAGCTACATGAGCGTTATCTATTGCAAGCACGTAAACGTGTTAAGAATTTCCCGTTTTTGATGGGACAGGCTATTTGGTTTGGTGCTGACAGCTTAGGCGCAGAGGATGAAGTTCGTGAGGTATTGAAGCATGGAACGTTAACTTGTGGCTTTATTGGCTTAGCAGAATGTTTAACAGCATTAGTGGGATCGCATCACGGGGAATCTGAGGAAGCACAGAATTTAGGGGTTGCAATAGTTGAGCGAATGCGTAAACGTTTAGATGACGCTGCTGAGAAATATCGACTAAACTATTCATTGATCGCTACTCCTGCCGAGGGTTTATCAGGCCGCTTTACTAAGATTGACCGTAGAATTTATGGTGAAATTCCAGGTGTAACAGATCGAGATTATTATACTAACAGTTACCATGTTCCGGTATATTATAAGATTTCTGCCTATGATAAGATTGTCAAGGAAGCTCCTTATCATGAATTATGTAATGCAGGGCACATTAGCTACATTGAGTTAGATGGTGCTGCTAAGAATAATTTAGAGGCATTTGAGCAACTGATTAGAGCTATGAAGGAGAATAACATTGGCTATGGTTCAATTAACCATCCAATAGATCGTGATCCACTATGCGGATACACAGGTATTATCAATGACGTATGCCCAGGCTGCGGTCGTGATGCTAGCTTTGCGCCACAGATTGAGCGCATTCGCCGCATCACTGGATATTTAGTAGGCACTATGGACAAATGGAATGACGGTAAGATTGCTGAGGAGCACGATCGAGTTAAGCATAGTATTAATACCAATCAGCTTAACTAGTCGTAATAAATGATATACATGTAATTACTTGTGAGATGCATGTAGATTTTTTGTGAGTTGCATGTATAATTAATTATGAGGTGAATGATATGGAAGTAAGACTAGCATCTCCAATCACCTTTGATTCGATTGTCGACGGTCCGGGTATCCGGGCCGTTGTTTGGTTTCAAGGGTGTCCGCACCATTGTGCAGGGTGTCATAATCCTGAGACTTGGACAACTGAGGGCGGTAATATAATGACAATAGACGAAGTAGTTAATACCATTGCTAGAAACCCATTACAAACAGGTGTAACGCTATCAGGCGGTGACCCGCTGCATCAACCTGAGGCTTGTCTTGATATTATTAAACGGCTTAAAGCTATCAAGAACTATTCAATATGGCTATATACAGGCTATACAATCGAGCAATTGCAGGAAGAAAATAACGATATAATCAATGAAATTCTCCAGAACATAGATGTATTAGTTGATGGGCCATTTGTTTTAGCGGAAAAGAGCCTAGACTTGCCATTTAGAGGTTCTAGAAACCAGCGGATAATTACTTTTGAGTAATATCAATATAAAGTTAACAAAACGATTATGGAAGCTAAATAGTTAGCTTCTTTTTTTGATTTATAAGGATTTATAATTTTCACCTAATAAACTTGGCGTAAGTCTTCTTCTCTATAGGAGAGAATCTAACACCAAGTAAATCATGTATTTGCAGTTCTAAAATGCAGATGGAATAAAAGATCTCATCTGCATTTTAGAACTTGCTTTAATGTTGATAGTATAACGGCAACTAAGGCATCCACCTACGTTTATAGGACTTGGTGCATGCCAAGTTTTGTTTATTACGTTAGAATTCATAATTTTATGTTATGACATAATGCAGCTAAGGCATTATAATTTTTCAAATATAAATAGAAAAATATAGAAAATTGTAGAAATTTGGTACAAAGATATGGTAGTGTTTTATTAAGAATATTTTGGTAAAAAGCTAAAAATTTGCGAGGTGAGGTTGTGATAATCGTAAAGGAGCAAAATGGGCATCTATATATACAATTTGACTATAATAAAGAATTAGTAGAAAAGATGAGAACCATACCAGGACGCCGTTGGATACCTGAAAAAAAAGTTTGGGAAATACCATCTGATCTAATAACCAGAAAGATATTTGAGGAAAAATTTGCAGTGGAAGCAGTAAATATTGATACAATTACAAGTAAAGTAAAAGGGAATGAGTCAATAACTCTTGTAGTGAATAAAGTTGACACAGAGCTATCGTTGCGGGGATATTCTCATAAAACGATAAAAGCATATAAAGGGCATATACGTAGATTTCTAATGTTTCTTAATTTCGATAGTACAAACGAAACTGTTAACAACAGACGCTTTACAACAGATGATATTAAAAGGTATTTATTATTGCTTTTTAAACAAAAGGAATTATCACATTCATATATGAGTCAGGTTATAAGCGCAATTAAAATTTTATCAAGAGATATATTGCAGCAAGAAGAAATTAAATTGGAACTTCGGCGGCCCCAAAAAGAGAAAAAACTACCTAGTATATTAAATGAAGATGAAGTGATAGCAATATTCAAAGCTACTAACAATATTAAGCATAAAACAATACTAGTGCTAACATATTCATCTGGACTACGGGTTGGTGAAGTTGCATCATTGAAACTTGAAGATATCGATACAGGGAGAATGATGATACATGTTAAGAAAGCGAAAGGTAAAAAAGATCGGTATACGCTTCTTTCAAACACTGCTATGACAATACTAGAAAAATATATAAGCCAAGAAAGACCATTGCATTGGTTATTTCCAGGGGGTGATGAAGGCAAACATTTAACGACGAGATCAATACAAAAAATATTTAAAAAAGCAGTAAATATAGCAGGAATACAAAAAAATGTTACTGTACATAGCTTAAGACATTCGTTTGCAACACATTTATTAGAATCAGGCACAGACTTAAGATACATACAAGAACTCCTAGGGCATTCAAGTTCAAAGACTACGGAGATATACACACATGTAAGCAAAGCAAGTATAGCGAAGATAAAAAGTCCACTCGATAAGATGAGGTTCTAATTCCACTAGAGTATTACTTATGCGACATAACGTCGCATAAACATCACAATTTAGAAGCTTATGCGAACTAAAAGTTCGGGAATGCAGTAGTTATCGGAAAGATACGGCAAGTAAAACGTCACGTCCTGTGTCGTTATTTTTTACGAGATTAATAGATTTTTGTTTTTGATAGAGCATTAAATAATTAATTAGATAATAAATGCACTCAAGGAAAAAATTGAAAGTTTGTCCAACGTGAAGTATAATAATTATAAGTAGGGCTCTTACTCTTTAATAGGGTGCTTTTTACCACACTAAATTTGTTGGTAAAGATTTAATTATTCTAATCAATTGCTAAATGCATTACTGTCATACAGAAAAATAATTCGATTATTAATTATTAAATGTATGAATCAGAACATGAAGAGCCCTACTTAAATAAAGTTTATAATGATTTGTTATAAGAGGTGATAAGTAATGTTAGAACACTTTTTTTCTGAAGAATATCTGAAGTCTTATTACCTAAACAACATTAGATATAAAATTAATATAGGTGTTGATAGAATAGATAGAAAAACATTTGAAAAGAAAATTTTGGACCATATTAAAGTAATTAATAGAAAAGTACTAGATGGATCATATAAATTTACGAGATATAAAGGTGTAATGTTTCCCAAAAGACCAGATACCAATCCAAGAACAGTTGCAATATCAACAATACGAGACAAAATAGTATTAAGTATATTAAAGGAAATTCTAGCTACGCAAGTCCCTCATAATAATCAAGAACTTGTACAAACTACGATTAGCGATATTAAGAAATCTATTAAAACTGGTAAATATAATGCAATTATTAAGATAGATATAAAAAATTTTTTTCCATCGATTGATCATGGAATACTATTAAAAAAGTTAAAAGAAAGTAATATAGATGAGCGTATCGTTAAAGTTATTCATAGGGCAATAACAGGTGAGATTTTTTTTGATGGATTTATAGATTCGACATATAAAGAAGGATGTAAAGGAGTTCCACAAGGACTCCCTATTTCTAATATTCTAGCAGAAATATATTTATATGACTTCGACCAAAAATATTCTAGAATTCAAACTAACAAGTATTTCAGGTATGTTGATGATATATTGGTACTGTGTGATGAAGTAAATCTTAATGGTTTATTAAGAAATATGGAAAAGGAACTAGAAACCAATTATTTATTAAACATACATAAAATTAGTGATGGCAAAACTACTAAAGGGCTTTTGAAAGATGGTTTTGAATTTCTCGGATATAAATATGACGGGAGTATATATAGTGTTAGAGAAGCAACAGTTCATAAATTAGAGAAATCAATTGAGAGAATATTCTTGGAACATAGAAAAAAAGATTTTTCTAACATTAAGTATTTCATTTGGGAACTGAATCTTAAAATAACAGGCGCAATAATGGAAAGCCCAAGGAAAAACTCGTATGATTTACCGATTAAGAAAAAGTACGGATGGGTTTTTTTCTTTTCTCAAATAGATGATAAAAAATTACTTTTTAAATTAGATGCATTTATTACAAAAATGATTAATAGGTTTGGACTGTCTAACAAAATTAAAAAAGGCGTAGATGTAAAAAAATTTGTTAGAACTTATCACGAAGTACTTTATAATAGATATGATACTGAATATATACCGAACTTTTCAAGTTATACTCTTGAACAAAAAACTTATATATTAGATGAGGTTTTTGAAAAAAATACAAAGGAAATGAAAAGTGATGAGATAGACTATTGGTTTGATAATTTGATTTTTAAATCTATAAAAAGTCTAGAGGAAGATGTGCAAGACTTCTCATAGATATTAATAATAAAGTAGGATGATAATTTAATGGTCTAAGTTATACATGATAAGATAGATTCCTTAACTAGCATGAAAAGGTGATGATTAAATGAATGTTGATACATTAGAGGCATTGAAAAAACTATCATATGATAGAGTGTGGGTTACTAAAAAAGTAAGGATGGAATCCGAAGCAAGATTAAATAGAAATAATTATCTTTCGATGTTCTTAATTAACTATTATACTTTCATAGTGCTCGCCCTTTCTATTGGAACTTTACTATCTGAAAATAATAATATGGCATTATTCACTGTAATAGCAGCAGTTGCTCTTTTTGGAGTCTCATTATTTATATCATACGTTCGTTTTAGAGAAAGAGCGTTAGATTACAAAGAATCTTATATTAAATTGAATGAGCTAGAGGCTGACATTAAACAAGTTATTTTAAAAAATCAGGAATTTACGGAAAGTCAACTAGTAGATAAGCTCCATTCTTGTGAACTTAAATATAGTGATATTTTGGCTAAAACTGAAAATCATGCAAGTATTGATTACCAAAAAGTTGTGGTCGAAAAAGGGTTACAATCCAATAAAAAAATAGTAATTGAATATTATTTTAATGTAATAGTTAAATATATAATTATAACACTGTTTATTATTACCCCTTTAATTTTGCTTTTACCTTTAATATTAAATGGTGTTTTTTGGTAATACATATCTTAATAGCACTAATATAGCTGCCTAATTTAATGGATAGTTATATTAGTGTTTTTTTAGTCTGATAAGAAAGATTGTGGGGGAAGCCGTCCTTGGCTTCTTCAGATTTGAGGGGCCTTACCCATCCGATAACAACACATTCGCACAAAGGTCCTAAGATGCAGATAAGCAAGTGTTCGCAAGGACAACCCTGCACTGGCAAGATAGGAGATATCTAAGCCAGTGAGAGTTCGCGAATGAAAAACGTTATCTGCCATTAATACGGTTGTTAGCCCTTAATACATATAAAATAGAAAGATAAAGATCAATATACATATAGAGCTATAGCAATTACATATAAAAAATAGTTACTAGAAACTAGCAAGACCCATAAGATATAAACAAGTGTAACGATGCTTATTCTAAGATGCTCGCAGGCGCGTTAAAGGCAAGTGATGATGCTTACACAACGATGCTTGCGGCGCAGTAAAAGATAAAGCCAAAAATATTAAGGAATTAGCAGAAGAAATAATAACCCAAACATAATAAGAGCGTATTGAAGGATAATTCAAGAGGACATTAAAATCAAATAACACTATCACGTAGCAACTGCCGCACCACATTTCTTTACCGAGCGCTGCGAGCGCACCGCAAAGAAGATTCACTGTAGCATGGTTCAGAAATACCAACGACAAGCGAACGTTGGATACAATTGTAACTCCCAAACGCAATTGCTCGAAACGTCTAAATAAAATTTAAAGGATGTTATAGATGAAAAAGCTAAATGACTATGTCAATGTGTATAAGGAACAACTCAAAAAAGGAGACATTCAACAAGCATATGATGGACTTATAAAGTATGTAATGAGATTAAGAACGAATTTATCTAAAAACTTGTCAGACAGTTATTCTTTTGGCAATCTTTTTCAAGGTTATTTGGATTATACGTACTTCTATTATTCCAACGACTTTTTAAAAAAGCGAAAACTGAAATTGGCACTTGTATTAAACCATACAAATATGCAATTTGAAATATGGCTTTTAGGACAAACAGTACCAATACAAGATAAATATTGGCAGTCTTTCAAGACAACTAAATGGAACAAAGACAGAACCACTAAACCTAAATACTCAATTCTTGAAACTGTGTTAAATGAAAATCCGAATTTTAATGATTTGGATTTGCTTTCCCAACAAATTGAAGATAAGTTAGTAATCGTATCAAGCGAAATCATTGACTACATTAAAAAAAGTAAATTGACATAACTGATACAACCTGCCTAACAAGGTATTGACAAAATAGCGATTGAAATACTTATTTAAAACATTTATGCGACGAGCAACTGATGTGCTTATTTGAAATTGCCACTTCGGTAATACCGGGGAACGCTATCTACCATTAATGCGATTGGTAGCCCATAATACATATAAAGAAATAAAAGTTAATGTTCAATAGAATTATTATGTTAAAGCAATTATATGTAAACAAAATGCTTACTAGAATCTAACGAAACCAAAAAGACAGAATCAACTGAAACGATGTATATTCTGAGATGCTCGCAGGCGCAGACTAAAGGCAAGTGACGTTGTAGATACTATGGTGATTGCGGTCGCAGTTAAAGATAAGCGAAGAAAACAGAGAAAATAATAAACAAAAATAACAAATGCTTTTGAAGGAGAATTCAAAGAGGGCATTAAAAGCAGATAACACTATGTACTCGCAAGGGTGCGGAAGCTATTTGATGCATGGAGTAAGACGCTGTTGTACAAGCATGTAGTAACTGCCACACCACATTTCTTCACCGGGCGCTGCGAGCGCGCCGCAAAGAAGATTCACTGTAAGTACGGTTCAGAAACGTCGAAGACAAGCGGACGTTCTACGAAATATCACGCATAAATAGCGACATCGTGTCGCTAAATTCAACCAAATAAAAGGAGGAGTAAAATGATTGGAATTGCACCTACTGATAATGATTGGTTTAATCAATTACGCCAAAGAGATACAGTATCGAAAATCAATTTTTGGACACCAACACCTTGGAATATAAAGAAATTAAAACAAGGAGAGCGGCTATATTTTTTATTAAAATCACCTATTAGAAAAATAGGCGGTTATGGCTTCTTCTATGAATATGAAAATATTACAATTTCGGAAGCATGGAAAAAATACGGTGTAAATAATGGTGTAGCGAATCTCCATGAATTGATGAATAGAACAACTGGATATAAACGTAAGCATGCTAGTACATATGATAAAGCAGAACTAAACCCCATCATTGGATGCATTGTCTTAGAAGACCCTGTATTTTTCAAAGATGAAGATTTTTTTGATCCAGAGGAATTTGGACATGCGTTTCCTAGTCAAGTTGTAAAGTTGAAGTATTTCCAGAAGGATTTCGACTTTGTACCGATAAATGAAACCAAAGAAGATAAACCAAACGGTTTTGAATTAGTTAATGAAGATAAAAGTAAATACCGTTTTTCTAAAACCAAGGAACGAAAAGGACAGAATCAGTTTAGGAAAGACATTTTAAGTATGTACAAAAATGCATGTGCAGTTACTGGTGAGACGTGTATTGAAGTATTAGAAGCGGCACATATTCAACAATACATAAATGAAGAAAGTAATAATTTATCAAACGGTATTTGTTTACGTTCAGATATTCACATATTATTCGATAATGGACTTATTACTATTTTGCCAGATTATACAATTAAAGTTAGTAGCATCTTAAGGGAATCTAGCTACCAACTATATGATATGAAAACGATATCTCTACCAGAAACAAAACACTATTATCCATCAAAGGTAGCATTAGAGTACCATAACAAATATAGCTTTAGGGATAACATAGGTTTAGAGTAAAGAATTTTAAAAGGTCGCCGCGTCCGTGCGGCTCTTTGCTACGAAGGTGTGTTACTCCGTAGAACAATGGCATTGCCGCAAGGGTGCGGAAGCCTGAATACAAGAAGCGATACGTTGATGAATAAGCACGAAGTAACTGCCGCACCACATCACTGAACCTAACCGAGTCGGCTTGCCCGAAGCTAAGATGAGAGGTATCTAACCCTCGGTCTGCGCCTGTAAGGCCCAGTGATGTCGGCAATGCTGAACGTTATCGGAAAGATGAGGAAAGCGCCGCCCCGTCCTGTGGCAAATTCTTAAAGATTAATTTCATGAAAAATATAATGTCCTAGAAAAATAGATATTAGCAATTTTAACTTTT
>Ga0265293_10009436_pt1 | contig 14027 bp, 13 predicted proteins | sample Munlanlewell138R_FD_192505 | JGI IMG/M metagenome (GOLD analysis project Ga0265293, IMG submission 192505) | Leachate microbial communities from a municipal landfill in Southern Ontario, Canada - Leachate well 138R | ecosystem: Engineered > Solid waste > Landfill > Unclassified | place: Canada...
AGGACAGGATCCGAACCCTAGCCGGACTTCGCGGATTCGCCCGTGATATTGGTGATTTTTCGTGGGCGTGAGTTCGCGAAGCCATTGATCTTCTTGGGGTCAGTAGCGGTATTTCAGCCGAAAACGCTTGTAGTGAAGACCTTGCCCCTGGCGTGCGCGCAGTGGACGCGGATAATGTGTCCCCGTCATGTTTCTGCGTGCCACGACTCGCAAGAAGGACGGCAAGGAACACCGCTATTGGAGCGTAGTGGAGAATCGCCGTGTCGCCGGTGGTCGGGTGGTGCAGCGGCACGTGCTGTATCTGGGCGAGATCAATTCCTCGCAGGAGTTGGCTTGGCGCCGTTCGATCGAGGTGATCGAGGACGGCGCGGATGCACCGCGCACCTACGCACTGTTCCCGGAGGATCGCTACGAGGGTGCGTTGCCGGACGCCTCGATCGTGCGGCTGAAGCTCTCGGCGATGCAGTTGCGCCGGCCGCGGCAGTGGGGTGCGTGCTGGCTGGCGCTGTCGTTGTGGCAGGTACTGGATCTGGACGTATTCTTTGCCGAGCGGCTGCGGCCTTCGCGCAAGGGCACACGTTGGGATCTGGTGTTATTCGTGCTGGCGGCGTATCGGCTGATCGCACCGGGCAGTGAGTGGCGCCTGCATCGGCAGTGGTATGGGTGCACGGCGCTAGCGGATTTGCTGGGTTCGGATGACTCGCTCGCCGATCCGCACGTGCTGTATGGCTGTCACGATCGGCTGTTGGCGCACAAGGAGGCGCTGTTCACGCATCTGGCAGGTCGCTGGCGTGACTTGTTCAACGTCTCCTTCGAGGTGCTGCTGTACGACCTGACGAGCACCTACTTCGAGTCCGATCCGCCACTGGATGAGAACGACAAGCGCCGTCATGGCTACAGTCGCGATCACCGCCCCGACTGCGTGCAGATTGTGATCGCGCTGATCGTCACGCCGGAAGGCTTGCCGCTGGCCTACGAGGTCTTGCCCGGCAATACCAGCGACTCCACGACGCTGCGCGCGTTCCTCGCTCGTATCGAGCGTCAATACGGTAAGGCGCAGCGGGTGTGGTGTATGGATCGTGGCATACCGACCGAAGCGCTGCTCCAGGAAATGCGCCACAGCGATCCGCCGGTGCAGTACCTGGTGGGCACACCGAAGGGGCGGCTGAATCGACTCGAGCACTCACTGCTGAGTCGAGCCTGGCGCGAGGCGCGCCCTGGAGTCAAGGTCAAGCTGCTGCCTGAGGACGGCGAGCTCTATGTGTACGCCCAGAGCGTGGATCGCATCGCCAAGGAACGCTCGATGCGCCGCCGCCAGCTGAAGTGGCTATGGGCACGGCTGGCTGAACTGCAGGGCATGAGGCTCACACGCGATGCACTGCTGATGAAGCTCGGCAGTGCGCAGAGCAAAGTGCCCAGCGCCTGGCGGCTCATTGACATGAGCGTCGATGCGCATGGCGCGGCGTTCAGCTACCGGCTCAATCGCATCAAGCTCAAGCAGGTGCGCCGCCGCGAGGGCCGCTACCTGCTGCGTACGAATCTCACCGAAACCGACCCGGTCAAGCTGTGGAACTACTATCTGCAACTGGTACAGGTCGAGGAAGCGTTCCGCACGTTGAAGAGTGATCTGGCGATCCGTCCGATCTTCCATCAGCAGCCGCGGCGTATCGAGGCGCACATCTTTATCGCCTTTCTGGCCTACTGCGTGTACGTGACGCTGGGCAGGCAACTCAAATCCCTGGCGCCCGGACTGACAGCACGCAGTGCGCTGCAGAAGTTCGCCGCCGTGCAGATGGTCGATGTGCACATCCCGACCACTGATGGGCGCGAACTGATGCTCACCCGTTATACGCAACCCGAGCCAGAGCTGGCGCTCTTGTTGGAGCGACTCAACCTCGAACTACCCGCGCAGCCACCGCCGAAAATTACGGCCGCCCAGGCCACCACCGCACACCCCGTGTAGTGCAGACCTTTAAGGCCCACTCATGGAAAATCAATCACTTGGCTGACCCGATCCCTCGAATCCGCGAAGTCCGGCTAGCCGCCAGGGAAGTCATCCAGGAAGCAAGGCCCCTTTTATGCGGTCTGTCCTTCGATCGGTGAGATCGTTCCGCTGTTCGACGTAGCGCTGCTGACGAAATCTTCGAATTTCTGTGCCAACCGAAAAGGTCATGTCGCAAACCAAATATCTATCGCGCGTCGATGATCCGCTGGTAATCAATTCTGGCGATGACGCTGTGTGGGCGGACGCGGCAGATGTTGTCGTAGTCGGCCTGGGCGGCGCTGGCAGCGTGGCGGCGCTTCAGGCGCGAGAGCTTGGCGCTGATGTCATCGCGATCGACCGATTTGACGGCGGCGGCGCCACGGCAGCCAGCGGCGGCGTCATCTACGCCGGCGGCACCCGCTACCAGCGCGAGGCGGGGATCGAGGATTCCGCCGCCAACATGTTCGACTATCTGTCGCAAGAGGAAAGCGCAGTGCGCGAAGCGACGCTGCGTCAGTTTTGCGAAGGCAGTAGCGACGATATCGACTGGCTGTCTGCCCACGGACTTCAGTTTGGGGGCAAGGCATACCTTGAGAAGACTCCGTATCCGCCAGATGAGTATTACCTGTACTACTCGGGCAACGAGAAAATCCCAGCTTATACGCGGACGGCAGTCCCGGCGGCGCGCGGGCATCGAACGCATGGCACCTTCGCGACCGGCTACGCCTACTACGCGTCCTTGCGCCAAGCCGTTGAAGCAGCGGGCGTGCGGCTGCGGTTGCACAGTCCGGTGCGCCGGCTGGTGCTCAACTCAACCGCGAGGGAGACGTCCTTGGTGTCGAAATCGAGCCAATCCCAAAGGATCACCAGACCCGGCATCAGGCGCTCTATGACAAGATCATTCCGATGCGACCATTTTCGGGCAGGCCAAACGAGAGAGCGATCGCCAAGGCCAGAAAGTATGAGCAGCGCTTCCATGAGCGCAAGCTGATTCGCGCGAGCAAGGGCGTGGTGGTGACTGCCGGGGGTTTCATCAACAACCTCCACATGCTTCGTCAACACAAGCCTGTCTACGGCGAAGTATGGCGTGTGCTTACGCGCATCGGATCGATGGGTTGTGATGGCAGTGGCATCGATCTCGGCCGATCAGCGGGAGGGGCGACCCAGCTGATGGACCGAATATATACCGGCCGCTCGATCACGCCGCCAAGCGCCTTCATGAGCGGTGTACTCGTCGATCATCAGGGGCGGCGTTTCATCAACGAAGACGCATATTCCGGCTTTGTAGGCGGTGCGATCGGCAAGCTTCCCGCCAAGGGCAAGGCGTGGCTGATCCTGGACAGGGAGAGCTACAGGGCTTCGATCAAGCAATGCCTATTCACGACGCGAACGAACTATCGATGGACGCTACCGGCGTTGATGAACATGTTCCTGGGCGGCACCAAGAAGGCCCGCAACATCGATGCCTTGGCGCGCAAGTGCCGCCTCGATCCGCAGGTCTTCGCCGCAATTATCGCAGCGAACAACGCGGCGGCGGGCGGCGCGGGCGCGGACGAGATAGGCAAGGATCCCAAGACTGTCATGGCCATTGCCGTAGCGCCTTTCTACGCGATCAACATGAGTCTCGACAATCGTTGGGTCATGACGGTCTGCTTTTCCCTGGGCGGGCTGACCGTGGACGAAGAGTCCGGCGCGGTCCTGAGAGACGACGGCAGCGCTGTTCCCGGTCTTTATGCTGCAGGACGCACGGCCGTAGGGCTTTGCTCAAAGGACTATCTCAGCGGCATGGCGATAGCTGACACTGTGTTTTCCGGTCGCCGCGCAGCCAAGGCGATTGTTGCCTCCCCTGCCTCCCCTATAGGGCCCGCGAACGTCCCTGATCCGCGCCGCTCCCCTCAGGGGTGATCGACATGACGGACACCGATGCGCTCTATACGATCGAGCACCGAACATTTACAGAACTTGAACACCTGCCGAGGTCAAGAGCGCGTGATTGCCGCTGCAGCATCGCTCTGCCTGAACCTGCAGTCAGCAGGTTGATTCGTCCGCGTGCGGAGTGAAATGCCGGGCAAGAGTCGTACCTCTCGCCTTGGCCTTCTTCAGCTCCGCACGCGCAACGACCCTGAGGTGCACCTCGTCGGGTCCGTCGACGAATCGCAGCGCGCGGCCCCATCCGTAAAGAGTGGCGAGTGGCGTGTCCGGAGTCAGCCCCATTGCGCCGAATACCTGCATGGCCCGATCGATCACCCGAACCTGCAGCCGGGGCGCCACGACCTTGATGGCCGAGACATCGACGCGGGCCGATTCGTTGTCGTGGCGGTCGATCCTGGCCGCTGCAGCGAGCGTCAGCAGTCGCGCCTGATCGATTTCGATGCGGGACTCCGCAATCCAGTCCTGGATGTTTGCGAAGTCGGCGAGCCTGCGGGAAAAGGCCTGCCGCTCGAGCGCTCTTGCGCACATCAGCTCGAGCGCCAATTCGCACTGTCCGATCGTCCGCATGCAGTGATGAATGCGTCCGGGACCCAGACGGGCCTGCGCCAGGGCAAATCCGTGCCCTTCTGATCCAAGGAGATTTGATACGGGAATGCGTACGTCCCTGAAGACGATTTCGTTGTGCCCTTCTGGCGCCTCGTGGTGCATGACGGGAATGTTACGGACGATTCGCACGCCGGGCGTGTCCATCGGCACGATCACCATCGAATGCCGCGCATGGGGCTCGGCGTCAGGATTCGTCACTCCGAGGACGATGGCCATGCGGCAAAGGGGGTGCTGCGCGCCGGTCACGAACCATTTCCGTCCGGAAATGACGTACTGGTCCCCTTCCCGACGAATCCGGGTCTGGATATTGGTCGCATCCGACGAGGCCACGTCGGGCTCGGTCATCGCGAAGCACGAGCGGATTTCACCGTTGAGCAGTGGAGTGAGCCACGTCGCTCGTTGTTCCAGGCTCGCGAAAAGGTGCAGCAATTCCATGTTGCCGGTGTCTGGAGCGCTGCAGTTGAAGACCTCGGACGCCCACGGCAGCCGACCCATGATTTCCGCCAGGGGGGCATACTCGAGGTTCGACAGCCGGGTTCCAGGCTCATCCGGCTGAAGGCCCGGCAGGAAAAGGTTCCAGAGGCCGAGCTGCCGCGCATGGGCCTTCAAGTCCTCCATGAAAGCCGGATATCTCGTCCCCTGAGCGGTCTCAACGTGCCAGCGCCTGTTCAGCGGCAGCAGACAGTCATCCATGAATCGACGAACCTGATCGGCAAGCTCCTTTGCTCGGTCGCTGTATTCAAAGTCCACTCACCTGCTCCAGCGCGCTTTCGGTTATCAGGTTCAGACTACGGGCGCACCGTCGTCGGGCCGACCACGACGCGCGCCTCCTGCGCCCTCGTTTCGTGCCGCATGGGAAGCAGGCCTACGAAGGCGAAAGCAGTCAGCCCGGCCATGATCAGGAAGCTCGCCGAATAACTGCCGCTGAGATCGAACAGATGACCGCTCAGAGGCACCGAGATCGTAACCATGGCGATGGCGATGGGCTGCATTCGGCCCATCACTCGACCGAAGACATGGGGACCGAAGATACGCGCGACCAGCGCCCCCCAGGCCGGCAGGAACGCCCCGGAGGCCAGGCCTACCGACGCGGCTGCGAGCAGCAGGACCCAGTAGTCACGAAACAGCACCAGCGCGATCAAGGGTAACCAGAGCATCGTCAGCGAAACGAGCAGCGACCACGTCAGGTTGATCCGATCCGCGTAGACACTGAAGAGCACCTTGCCGGTGATGCCCGCGACCGAAACCGTGGACACCAGGAGCGCAGCCTGCTTCGCTGCTATCCCATGTCCGATCGCGTAAGGCACCAGGTTCGCCAGGATCACGGTGAAGGCAGACATCACCGCGCCAGCAGTCAGCGCGATTCGCCAGAAAGCGACGTTGGTCATCAGGTTGGGCAGGGGCGCGGCCTGAGCGCCGGCGCCCGCGCCCGGCACGGGCGCCTCCTCCATCCCTCCGTCGGGATGCAGCCCGAGGTCGGCCGGCCGGTTTCTGACGATCAGCCACACTGGCGGAAGCATGACCATCAGCACGATGCCCGCCAGCAAAAGGCATGCTGCCCGCCAGCCATGGCTATCGATCAGAGTCTGCAGAAGCAGCGGCAACAGCAGGCCCCCGACCGAGTTGCCGAGCGCGGTGATTCCGAGCGCGCGGGCTCGTTGCCTCGAGAACCAGCGGGACACGAGCGTGTTGGACCCGATAGGTCCGAGAATGGCCGCCCCCACCGACATGACCAGCCCGAAGGAAAGGACGAAATACCAGACGCTGCGCGACACGGCGATCAGCACCAGGGCGATGGCGAGGAAAACGGCGCCAATCGAAAAGAGCAACCGCGCCGAGCGCCGGTCCATGAGCGACCCGACGAGCGGCGAGATCAGGATGGTCGTCAGGGACGCCGCCGTGAGGCCCCACATCATCTGCATGCGATTGGCGCCGAATTCCGTGCCCACGGGCAGCACCAGCAAACCATACGAATAGGCGGTCAATCCGTTGCTCAGCCCCATCGCGAGCAATGCGACCGCCGCAATTCGCCAGCCGTAATACATCCTTTCGCCTCGACTAACTATCGTCCTGAATGGTCCCGCCAGAGGCGCTACGCCTGAATTTCTTCCTTGGCGATGTTGCGGGCTGCGATGCGGCCGAAATTCGCGCCAGCGCCGTTGCATCCGCCGGGTACATGCGCTCGTGCAGAGCCATGGATCTGGAAGAACGCCATTTCACCAGCAGCGTAGAGCCCCGAAATCACGTTGAACTCGCTGTCAAGGACCTGACCCTTGGGATTGATCCTGCATCCACCCTTCGCGAGACCGACGATGGTGTTCAACTCGATTCCCCAGAAAGGCGGTTTCACGATCCTGGCTCCCATGATCGTTCTGCCGGTCAACTTGTCCGGCCCTCCCGCCTTTACGAGGCGGTTCCATTCATCTACCGTCTTTCTGGCTGCCTGCGGCGGGATACCCCATTTCTCCGCCAGCTCTTCGATGGTATCCGCCTGCTTCACGGTGTCGTGTTTGTTCGCCAGCACTTTATCGATGATCGGTTGCGCGTACTGCTGCCCTTGCAAGCTCCGTCTCACGTCGTCATCGAAGAAGAGAACCTGCCACATTCCCGGCTGGTCCTTGAATTTCCTGGTGACGAAGTAGTCGATGAAGCTCGTCTCGTCCCAGAATCTCTTGCCGTCTGCATTCAGACCGATGGCGCCCACTTCGGCCCAGCGATAGGTCAGCATCGAGCCCGTGGTGAACCCGTCGGCGCTCAGCTCGACTCCGCCGGTAGAGTAGCTGGCGGGCACTGGATAGAGATACGCGTCCACCTCACTCGCGAGGCGATAACCGTCGCCGGTGGCCGTGGGCGGGTACACCCCGCGCGCCTTCTTCGCCGTCTCGAGGACTTCCCTGATGACGGGCGAGTGCTTCTTCCACATCTCCATGTTATTGCCGAGCCCCCCCAAGGACAGCAGCACTCCCTTCGTGGCTCGATAGTTGCGGATGGTTCCGTCCTTGGCCCTCACCTGCACCCCTACGACGCGACCACTCGCCTGCCGGTACAACCGAGTGGCCACCGTCTCGAATTCGACTTCAATACCTCTCTCCTGGATGGCGCTCTCCAATCCAAGCATCAATCCGAGCCCGATACCCTCCGGATAGCTGTTGTGGCTCCTGTTGATCGTGTGCAGACCCGGCCAGGGGCGGACTCCGGGCATGAACTTGCATCCCAGGTCCTCAAGCCAGTCGATCGTCTCGCCACTGAGCTCCGCAAACGCCCTGATGATGTCAGGGTCGCCCAGGTCGTCTCCACACCTCAGGATGTCCTTGATCATGACCTCGACGTCGTCGTAGATGCCGTTCTGCTTCTGACGTCTCGTGCCTGCACCGCAAATCGCACCGCCGCTGATCGAGCACGTGCCTCGGATCTGGCTCGACTTTTCGATTGCCAGGACCTCTACGCCGAGATCGTGCGCCTCTACGGCTGCACAGGCGCCGGCGATGCCGACACCCAGGACCAGCATCTCCACTTCCCGGTCCCATTTGGCGGGACCATCGCTCGGCCATGCCGCCGGGGCGCCTGCCGTTCCTTCCGTCCTGCACCCGGTCAGCATGCCGCCCGCAGCCACGCCGGCAGCACCGATGGCCGCCCCCTTCATGAGGCCCCTTCTCGACAATCTCCTATCGCTGCGTTCTTCGGACATCTCTTGCTACCCTGATATGACGAGTTCCATCACCACAGACCCGGAAGGGATCGTGCCATCGGTTGGCCAGCAAGGCCGCGTCAGTAGTTGAAGGTTAGATCAATACCCCAGGTTCTCGCGAACTCGTAGCTCGCCGAAGCGTCTATCACTGCGACAGAGCTGGTCCACATGATGGAATCCTCATCCAGGAGGTTCTTCGCCCACAGCGCCACTTCCAGGCTGCCGTGTGCCACCTCAATATCCGTCAGGGCCGCACGCGCGTTCACGATCCATCTCGCCGGCGTGTACCTCATCGGCTCATGGCCTTCTGGAATCGGCAAGCGAGGCTGCATGTTCACCTTGTCGTGCCAGTTGGCCTGAAGGTTCGCCATCAGCCTCGCGCTTCCGAACAGCGGATCCGACTCGTATCGGACCGACAGGTCAGCGGTGGTGCTCGGCCGGAACGCCAGATGGTATGTCTGCGTCGCCGGATTGTAGAGCAGGGTATTGACGTTCTTGAGCGTGTAATCCGTGTAACCAACGCTCCCTTGAATCCTGAGCTTGTCGGTTACCGCGGCAGCGACCTCAGCTTCGACGCCTTGAGCAGTCACATCGCCTTCGTTGGTGATGATCTGGCTAAGATCGAAACGCGGTTCCGGCAACGCCGTGCCAAGGGCCACTTTCTGCAGGTCAGTGTACTCCGCGTAAAACAGGGCCAGGTTGGTTCGGAGCCGCCTGTCGAACAGATCGACTTTCAAACCCGCGTCCCACGCTTCCACCTTCTCCGGCTGGTACGTGAGGTCGGCAAAGACGCCGCCCGACACGAAGCCAGTGGAGAACTTCGTGTAGAGCAGCATGTCCTCCGACGGCTTGTAGTTGACACCCAGCATGTAAGTCGACTCGGCATCCTTATAGGGGGTCGTGGCCACCCGGGTGACTCGCGGCACTGGACTGGACGGAGTCCAGTAAGTAGTTCCGGACTTGTCATCTTCGGTCCAGCGATAGCCGGCCACCAGGTCCAGTTGTGGCGTGACATGCCATTCGGTCTGCAGGTACGCCGCGGTGGACTTGTTGTTGGTTTCCTGCCTGTCGACGTACTCGGCATCGGTCGGAGGAACGAAGACGCCTCCAGGGACGACTCCAAAAGCGGGGGCGCTCCTCAGCAGACGGCCGCCGTTCGGCCCGCTGTTGGTGGCGTTTACGTCATAATAGACGGCGCCGGCCGTCAGGGTCAGACGGTCCGAGCCGTACACGGCCTGAATTTCCTCGCTCCATTGATCGGATGCGCCTTCCAATACCGACGCCATCAAGCCAAACGGCTGACCTCCAACGGTAAACCCACCATAGCCGTCGTACTGCGAGCCGCTCAGGAAGAATGTCTCGCGATAGCCGGTGATACTCTTCAGCGAGAAGCTGTCGCTGATATGCCAGTCGATGGTCAGGTTGTGTCCCTGCACCTCCTGATAGCCTGGGATGATCCAGCTGTTGTTGACGCTGCCCGGACGACGGTCTCCGGCGACCACCACATCACCCTCATCGACCATGTTCGGTACGATTGATCCGTCGAGCGAGGTCAACGCCATGCCGTTGGGCGTGAAGTCATTTTCGAGGTAGTCGAATTTGTAGACAGCGCGGAGGCTGTCACTCGGCTCGACCTTCACCGCCACGAATACGGCGTCGGAATTCTTGTCACCCAGCGTTTTCGGCGAGGTTGCCACGCCAGCTCCTCCCGCAGTGCGATCCCAGACCTGGCCTGCGCCAAGATTCTTGAGGTCGCCCGTACGCTCATCGTGGTCATAGGCGATAAGGACGCTGAAAGGCCCAAATGCCGGCAGGTTGACGGCTGTATTACTCCTGAACTGATCGAAGTTTCCGACCGTCAGTTGCTGGTGAAAGCTGAACTCACCGGATGGGTCGGGGGTGAAGAAGCTCACCGCGCCAGCGGTGGAGTTCCGGCCAAACAGCGTTCCCTGCGGGCCGCGCAACACCTCGATGCGGCTGATCACCGGCATGTCGAATACAGAACCCCACGGTGCGGCATTCTGCACGCCATCGATATAGACGCCGACGGATTTGTCCTGCCCCGCCACCTGACCTTGGGCGACGATGCCGCGCATCGCAAAGTTGGCGGTTCCAACACCGCCAGCGACTTCCGTCACCGTGAGGTTGGGCACGATGGAACCGATGTCGTATACGTCTGTTATGCGGTTTACCTTGACCGCCTCCTCACCGAGCGAAGTGACGGCCACCGGCACATCCTGCATGCTCTGTTCACGTTTCTGAGCCGTGACGACGATCTCCTCGAGAGCCGCACCGTCAACGGCGCCCGCATCTTCAGGAACCGTAGCCGCACCAGAAAGGCCCAGCACCATGAGGACCGATCTGCGCAAAATGCTCGTGTTGTGATTCAATGTCATTCCCCAGTGGTCAGGTTACTCATTTCTGCTACCGATGTAGAACACGGCTTCCAGACCAGCCGAGCAAGGCGCCGTGTCGCAACATCCCACGCGGTGTCGATCCATTCCGTTGATGGCCCGATCCAAACCGCACCGTTGCTTGCCATCAACTGCTATCCGTCCTTGGCCCGCGTTTTTTAGTCTCTCACGGGCTCGATCGGAAACACCTATCGACCGATAGGCCGGCGATCCAGTCTTGATCAGGCGTCCGTACCTGGAGTTGGCTTGAGTCCACGCTGCCATGCTTCGCCGCGACCACCGCATCGGGGCGATCGTCGGTGCGAAGATCGTCTCATCCTGCAGAAACACGGTGCGCTGCGCCTCGAGCAGCCGCGCAAAGGGATCGCCGGAAACGTGGCCGCTTCGCAACGCCGTCCGACGTCAGATGACGCTTACGACGATGCGGTGCGCGCGCTGTCAGTGCGAACCCTTCATAGCGCCTCTGGAGCGGCGGCATGAGTCGCACAGAAACGCAGTAATTGCGTCGGCGACGGCAGAGCAGGTATCCAGCTCCAGATGTAGATGGTGATTTCCGTCCAGCACCATGGACCGGCAATCCGGAATCTGATGCGCCCGCACCTGCAGCGTGGGATCTTCGGCAAGAAGACCAAGCCGCCCGAGAACCAGCAGAACCGGCATCGAGAGACGCCGCAGAAACGCCGTCACCATTTCCTCGGTTGGACGAATCACCGAGGACATTCTCAGACGGGGATCGGAACGCCAGGTAAAACCGCCGTGCACAGGCTCGAGACCGCGGGTGCAGAGCCGCGCCGCCGCATCCATGCTGATGCCGGCGTGCGCCTGTGCGCGTGCCCGGATCGCCTCATCGCGAGTCGCGTACAAAGGTTTGCGCTTGGTGTCAGCGTTCTTCAGATCTTCTACCGCCTTGCGAAGTATCGATGGCGCCTCGTGCGGGCGGCTGGTGTAGCCGCCGATGCCTTCCACGAGAATGAGCTCACTGACGCGCTCCGGGAAGATCCCGGCCGTGTACGTGGCAATGCCCGCGCCCCATGAATGCGCCAACAGAATGAACCGCTCGAGATCCAATGCATCCGCCAGCGCAACCACGTCATCGACGTTGTCCAGCGCGTTGTAGCGCACACCTTCGGGGCGGTGTGTACTGTAACCGTGGCCGGCAAGATCCAGTGCAATGATCCGATACCCCGGCAGCATTGGCGCGAGACGATCGAAGGACGCCGCGTTGTCCAGCCAGCCGTGCAACGCAATGACCGCGGGAGCATCAGCGCTTCCCCATTGCTTGGCCGCGAGCTCCATGCCGTTAGCGCGAATGCGGATTTCTGACGCCACCACGTCAGCGACGCCTTCCGGTGAATTGATGACCGATCCTCCGGGTCGTGTGCGAGTGCCTGGCGCTCATCCGAGTATTCACGTCGAATCGGCCTGCTGCGGCCGTTTCCAATCTGGAACCGGTCCCAGCCCCAGCAGAAGCAGGCCCGAGGTGCACGCAGCCGGGATGCCTAACAGGACGAACGTTTCATAGCTTCCTGTCAGATCGTAGACAAGTCCGCCGAGCACTCCCCCACTCGCACTGCAGACCGCCACGATGCTCGACATCACGCCGTAGATCTTGCCGAAATTCCGAAGACCGCCGTAAACGGAAGTCAGATAGGAGCAGACCTGGGCTTTGGTGCCGCCGGCAAATCCCACAAACAGCATCGATATGACGATGCTCATCGGCGTGCTGAATCGATCGAGCAGCGGAATCAGGGCGGCGGCCAGGACAAAGTTGGTGATCGCGCCGATTACTCCCGGATGAAAGCGTTGCATCAGCCAGCCAGTGGTCAAGGTCCCGGCCAGCGCCGCGATGCCCGACAGGCTGGCGAGCAGAGCTGCATTTCGCCTGCTGACTCCCGCCAGTTCCAGGATAGGAACCTTGTGGATGAGCAACACCGCGCTTATCAGCAGGGTAATGAGCGTCGCGAGCGCGATCCGCCACAAGGACGTGTTGCGCAGCGCCTCGGGTATGGAAAGACCCGCGAGGCCCGCATTCATGCTCTCCCTGCTGTGAGCCTCCGCCCGTTGTTCACCACGCGACAGTTTCTTTCGACCAGCCGCACATCGCGGATGGAAAGGAGGGCCAGAAACCAGGTCGGCACCATCCAGCCGATCCCGAGCGCGACATAGGCGGTCCGCCAGCCGTATCCGTCGATCAGGATCTGCGCGAGCGGCGGGGCCAGGGCAGAACCAGCGGCAGGCCCGCACAGAACGATAGCAAGCGCCAGGCTCCGGCCCTTCTGAAAGGCATGCACGATGACGGACATCCACGCCGTGTATTTCACCAACAGCGAGACGACGGCATAGACGGACCACAGCCCGGCCACTGAGCAGGCGAACCGCTGGCCAGGCTAAAGGAGGCGATCGACAGACCCATCAGAACCAGGCCCAATACCAGGATCTTTCGCGCGCCCCACCTGTCTATTGCGGCCCCTACGAATGGTGCGGCGGGTACCGTCAGCGCAGCGACGAGGCCAGTGCCCGCGGTTATCAGCGCCCGGCTCCAGCCGAATTCATGGGAAAGAGGCGTCAGGAACAGGCCGAGCGTTACATATGCGACGACCGGCAGCGTCATTCCAGCCGTACAGGCTAGAACGAGGGGCCAGTAGGCGCGCCACTCCTCGCGGGCAGTCATAGCCCGTTGAGCATGGGTGATCGCCTCTCCGACCATGTTGTCTTCTGTCGTGCGGGCATCATGTTGACCCCTGACCTGCGTGCTAGCGGATTGCTGCGTGTTCACTTGAGCTGCTTCGCCGCGCGCTGGCGTGAGGCGCCTGACGACATTCCCGGGACCAACCCAATTCCTTGCCAGCCGATCGCCTTTCCGCAGCGCAGCGTCATTGGCGTCAAGAAAAAGGGTCAGTCTTTGCCCTTCGTGTCCAGATTCCTGGCCCCGGCCAGTCTTGCGACGGGCCCTTCGCCATCAGGGCCGTGGCAACCGCCACAGTTGCCGGAACAGACATGGCGACCGCGATTCATCAACGCGACCATGGCCGCCAAGCATTCATCTGCCGCTCCGGGCGGCGCCGAAGAAGACGAAGCCGAGCACGCACTGCTCGTCGGTCGGATTGCGCCACGCGTGGACCGCGCCGTTCTGGACGAGCACGTCGCCGCGACGCAACCTCACCACGGCGCCATCGGACTGCTCTAGGTCGATCTCGCCCTCGAGCACGAAGACGACGTCGACGGTGTCATAGGCATGCAGCCTCGAGCAGTTCTCGTGATGATCGCCGCCTTCGCGCGGAAACCGCGGCGGCAGGACCCACGTCTCGATCTGGACCGCGCCGGGCCGCCCCGCTGGAAAGCTCTTGAGCGCCTGGTACGCGCCAGGCTCGTGGTAAGGCAGCTTCGGAGCCTCGTCCCAACC
>Ga0265293_10009437_pt1 | contig 14024 bp, 8 predicted proteins | sample Munlanlewell138R_FD_192505 | JGI IMG/M metagenome (GOLD analysis project Ga0265293, IMG submission 192505) | Leachate microbial communities from a municipal landfill in Southern Ontario, Canada - Leachate well 138R | ecosystem: Engineered > Solid waste > Landfill > Unclassified | place: Canada...
TCAAATGCTTTTTGACCGTCTTCATCATCTTTAAAGCACGCCGTATTACTTAAGACATTATGACAAACATCCGTCATATAGTCGCGACTAAATTTTTCATATTCACTAGCCTTTGGTTCGGCTTTGAAAAGTTTAGTGATAAAGTCTTTATGTTTAACAAGTTTTTCATGTTCAGCCATCATCTTTTCAGCACTTACCCCTTTATAGTACAGTTTTTTCATTAAGTCAAACTCGGTTTTAAGGCGCGCTGGTAAAATAAAGGTTCCCATTTGTTCAATGAGGCCAATGCCTTCTTTTTTAATGTGATGGTATTCAGGATGAGCGTGGAAAATACCGGTCGGATATTTCTTATCAGTGCGGTTATTACGTAAAATAATATACATAATGTATTTCCGTTTCCGCTTTACGACAATGGGCGTTACCGCGGCGTGGCGTGTATCGCCAGTGCGGGGAATAATGCCCAGTTCTTTGTTTTCATAATTTAACCACCGTTCACTAAGTTTTGCCGCTTTCGCAAGTAAAAGTGATTTTGACCTTGATTCAAGTTTAACAACATTACTTTCCCAATCAAGAATCGAGATTTTAATTTTGTTGGCCGCTTTATGCTTTAAAACATAGCGGTCTTTTACTTCAAACATCGGCATGACAAGCGCTCCCCCTTGGAAGTGTTCATGGTTTAAAATTGAACCACCGACAATCGGGATATCACTATTACTACCGATAAATAAATTCGGGAATTGATCAACAAAAGCGACAAGTTTTGCAAAGATACGGGGAGAAATTGTCATTGGTTTATGTTCTTTACTAATGACGATAATGTGATCTTCATAATAGACAAATGGCGAATATTGTAAATACCATTCTTCTTTATCAAGCATTAAAGGAACCGCTCTTAAGTTTTGGCGTGGCGGGGTATTATCATCACCGGCAAAACCAACGTTTTCTAAACAAAGCGGGCAACTTGGATATTTATCTTCAGGATTTTCTTTTAAAACCTTGGCAACATCTTTATTGTCTTTTTCAGGTTTTGCAAGGTTAATCGTCATTTCAAAATAGTTTTCACCAATTGGGGCGCGCCATCTTATATTTTGTTCAATTTTCGCTTGTTGAATATAATTATTGGCAATACTTAAATCATGTAAGTATTTAATGGCGTGATCACTACTTTTTTTATAAGCTTCATAAAAGCGATAATTGACGACACTTGGAATTGGGGTCATCATTCCTAAAATATCGGTAATGATTCCTTCACTTGCTTTAACACTTAAGTGAGGATACTTATATTCTTTAATTGCTTCTTCTAATTCACTAATTAAAGTACTAGGATTATTAAGACTAGCGATTTCACTGACATTAATAACTCCAGTGTAAGGTTTTTTTAAGCCAAACTTTGATAATAAGATATTACGATAATAATTAATATCTTCAGCGTTAAGCGCAAGTTTAAGTTCCGCGTAAGTTAATAGTTTTTCTACTAATAGTTCTAACATAGAGTCACCTCGTTTCCTTACTATTATGACAAAAATTAGTCGCTTTTGGTAATGAAGTATAAAATACTTGTAAAATCTTGGCTCATCCGCGTCGTTTCACTTACCCCGGTAGCACTCCATTCCGGATACAAAGTTAAGGCCCCACCTTTTAAAGCTTTGCCACTTACTTTAAATGTTTCTAAAACTGGCATTTTAACAAGCTCTTCCGCGGATTTCCGCTTATTTAAATAATTAATGATCGCCCCGTCATGCTTAATAAACTTGGGGAGTACCATATTTAAAAGTGAACCAAACGTTTTAATGTCTGTCGCTTGACTTAAAGCAGTGACATTATAAATATATTCATCATTAAGTGGTAAAGCCGGTAATTTATTAATTTCCGGTAATGTTTGATAAATGCCGTTACTAATTAAGATTAACGCCGTATCAAGTTCTTCACTTATAACGCCATATGCTTTCTTATCTTTTTGCGACCCACTGTGCAATTCATAATATTGACCGTTAATAACGACATTTTGAAACAGTTTCACAATCGCGTTATATTCTTTTATTTCTTTACTTTCTTTCGGGGTAAGGCGCGTAACATCTAACTCATAACCAAAGCCGCCACTCATAAAGGCGTTATGAAATCTTGTCTGTAACGGAATATGGCGGAGCATTTGGTGATTGGGGATTGCACTAACGTGCCCCGACATCACACTGAGGGGATAAGCTTTAGCGAGCACACTATGCATTCTGATTCGTTCATAAGCATCACTACAATCACTCACCCATATTTGATCAAAGAACGATAAGATACCAAGATCAAAGCGGTTGCCCCCGCTGGCACAACCTTCCCAAAGAAGCGCGGGAAAGGCACTCATTAATGCATTTAAAATATTGTATAGGCCAACAGTGTAATCATAAAAAAAGGTGGAAAATGCATTGTTAAGTGTGTAAAAGTCACTTAAATTGCGATTATAGTCCCATTTAACATAACTTATATCAGCGCTTTTTAAAGTTTCTGTTACATTTTGAATGATAAAGTCTTGCACTTCTTTTAACGCTAAATTAAGCGCATATTGAAAGCGCCCCGTACTCGGGGTAACGCCGGGAATTTGAATAACCCATTCGGGATGATTTTTAAAGATTTCACTATCTTTACTTACCATTTCGGGTTCAAACCATAACCCAAACTTCATCCCTTTTTTACGGGCGTAATTACTAAGTCCTTTAAGGCCATGCGGCAACTTTTTATTATCAATTTCATAATTACCAAGTCCGGTATAATCGTTATTACGATTTTTAAACCACCCGTCATCAAGCACAAAAAGCTCAATGCCTAAAGTACTCGCCTTATTAATAAGCGCTTTTATTTTTTGTTCATTAAAGTCAAAGTATGTTGCTTCCCAGTTATTAAGTAAAATAGGCCGTGCTTTCGTTGCGTACTCTTTTCTTACGATATGATGTTTAATAAAATGGTGAAAGTTATGGCTTACGCCATTTTCCCCCATTTCACTAAACGTTAAGATTGCAAATGGGGTAATAAATACTTCATCTTCTTTTAAAACCTTACTAAAAGTTTCGTCATTTATTCCGTGATTAATCCGTAAATTGTTATAGGCATTGCGTTCAATCGTCGCTTTAAAAGGACCGCTATAAATTAAATTAAAGCCATATGCTTTACCAAAATCTAGGCCTGTTTCTTTCCCTAAAAGAAGAAAGAACGGATTATGCCGATTGCTGCTTGGACCTGCCAAGGTACTTATTTCAAAAATGCCGGGGTTTATTTTCGTGCGCACTGGTCTTATTTCATTGGCCCACGCCCCAAACGTATAATAAACATCATAATGATTATTAACCATATCAAGATTAAAACTTGCAACTTTTAATAGTTTTGCCGTGCTTTTAATAACGACTACCCGCCGGGCAATAACATTAGCGGACGCAAATAGTAAATAATCAAGTTTAATGATTGTTTTACTTATTTTATCTTCGAGAAGGACGTAATAGTAATGGTCAAAGTTTTGCGGAATCGGTAAACTATTTTTCGCTAAATCATCTATTTTTCCATACCCATGTTCAATAACGATAAAGTCACTAACAAATCCAAGGTCATGTTCAAGTAAAAGACTAGGTTTTCGATAATCACCTTTACCAATGGTCGCTATTTCTAAATTAACGAAGTCAAGACTATATTTATCATCGGGCTCTCCACTATAAATCGTGGAGGTGCCAAGCATGTTTTGCTGTTTGTTTTCTAAGACACTAAAGTCTTCTTTATCACTTAAAAGCGCACCATAATATAAGTTTTCTAAATGGCCATAATCATTTACTTTTAAGACGTATGATGTGTTTTTTGTTTTTAGATGGATATATCCTTTTTCCATATGTTAATTTTAACATAGAAGTAAAAGAAATAAAGGCGCGCACGAAAAGGGAATTAATTTGTTAAAATATAACCATGAAACATCCCTTAAACTTTAATTGGCTATTCATCAAAGGTTTCCGCGATGAATACATTAATAAAACACCAAGTGAAGCGGAAATTGTTCATATTCCTCATAATATGGTCGATTTCCCCTTTAATTATTTTGATGAAGCAATATTTGACACTGTTGGCACTTATTTTAAAGAATTTACCCTTAAAGAAATAAAAAGCGGCCAATTAGTGATTTTACGCTTTGAAGGGGTAAATAATGCTTATGACTTATATGTGAACGGAAACCATGTCGGTTACTATTCACGACCTTACATGGAAGAAAACATTGATATAAGTAAGTATGTTGAAGTTGGAAATAATAAACTTGTGGTCAAAGTTGATGGCACGCATAAAGTAAACGCACCTCCGTTTGGCAATACGGTCGACTTCTTCCCTTTTAGCGGCATTTACCGTGAAGTAAGTCTTTTTGTTCATAATCCCCTAGCCCTTTTAGCGCTTAATATTGACGCCCGGATTAATGGCAGTATACAGTTAAAGCCAGAAATACGTAATCTTTATAACGAAAAATATACATTAACGTACGAAGTATTCGCGGATAATGAATTAATCGCCACTAGCTTTGACGATAACTTTAGGGTGGATAATCCGCGTCTTTGGACGCTTGATGACCCCTTCTTATACAATTTACGGGTCACATTAAAAAGTAAGGTGGATAAAGTATATTACGGTTATACCTTTGGGTTCCGCGACCTTTTATTTAAAAGTGATGGCTTTTATTTTAATAATGTTTTAACCCCGCTTGTCGGATTAAATCGTCATGAAACATTTCCCTATCTTGGCGGAGCGGCCCCAAGTTATCTCCAATTTAGTGATGTTGTCGCCCTTAAAAACTTAGGCGTTAATTATGTTCGCGCCTCCCATTACCCACCAAGCCGCCATTTTCTCGAGGCTTGTGATTATTTAGGGCTTTTAGTTATTAACGAAATACCGGGGTGGCAACATATCGGGGATGAAGCGTGGCAAGATATTCATTTACAAAACATTGAAACAATGATCAAACGTGATTATAATCATCCAAGTGTTATTGCGTGGTCAATAAGAATTAATGAATCAATTGATCACCCAGTGTACGCTAAAGGGCAAAAACTAGCGAAAACACTAGATCCATATCGACCCACGACTGGCACCCGAAACTTCGCCCATAGTGATGCACTTGAAGATATTTATTCTTATAATGATTTTAGTCATGACGGAACAAATAAAGGTTTAGTGGCGAAACGAAAAATAACAAAGACGAAAAAGCCATATATTGTTAGTGAAAATAATGGTCATATGTATCCGGCGAAGCCGTTTGATAATCCGCTTATTTTAGAAAGTCACGTCAAACGCCATTTAAAAGTCCTTGATGCCTTCTTTAAAGATAAAGACATCGTGGCGATATCACCGTGGTGTATGCATGATTACTATACACACAAAGAATTTGGTAGCGGTGATAAAATTTGTTATCACGGCGTATTAGATATTTATCGTAACTATAAACCCGCCGCCTACGTTTATCAAAGTAACTTTACGAACATTCCCACTCTTTTCCCTATATTTCGCGGTGATAATGGCGATTTACCGGAAAGTCGCTTGTATAAAACGCTCGTCTTAAGTAACGCCCGTTATATTGATTTATATAAAGACGGGCACATTATTAAAAGATACTATCCGCGTAATGACCTTTATCCATATTTACCAAATGCTCCCTTTATTATTGATACTTTCATTAATGAAAATTTTAAAAGTGACATTAAAATAAGTAAAAAAGACCGCAAAATTGTCGCTAAACTCTTAAATTATGCCGCGATTAATAACTTCGATCGACTTACGTTTTTTATGAAGCTCCGTTTACTGCGCCTTATTATAAAATACCGCTTAAAACGGGCAGACTTAGTGAACTTATGGTCGTTAAATATTGCCGGCTGGGGTGATAAATCAAGCGGTTATGAACTTGTTGGTTATGACTCTTATAATAAAGAAATAACGCGCGCTACTTTAAAACAAACAAGTAAGACCACATATGCGATAAGCCTTAGTAAAGATGAATTACGAAACGGGGAAACGTATGATATGACGACCGTCCATATTGAAAGTAAAAGCCCGTATCGTAATCACTACGATTTTAGCGCGGTTCATGTTGAAGTAAATGGGCCTTTAACCCTTGTTGGCCCAAATGTGCAAACATTACACGCCGGTAGTCTTATCCTATACTTTAAAAGCACATTTAATAAAGGAAGTGGTACAATAACTATTAGTGTGCATGATAAAAAAGAAACATTCACAATAAAAATATTATAGAAAGGAGTAAAAATGGCCGAAAAAAATCTCGCACTTTTAATTGACGCCGAGAATATATCACCAGATTATATGTCAATTATTCGTGATGAAGCCAATAAACATGGCAACTTAAGTTATCGTCGCATTTATGGTGACTGGGCAAGTAGTAACCTTGGCAAGTGGCGCTCTAAATGTATTGAATATAACTTAGAACAAATTCAGCAAGTATCATACGTCAGTGGTAAAAGTACAAGTGACTTTACACTCGTTATTGATGCAATGGATATATTATACGCTGACCGTGTTGAAGGCTTTGTCCTCGTTAGTAGTGATAGTGACTTTACAAGACTCGTCAGTCGCCTACGTCAAAACAATAAGTTTATTATTGGCATGGGCGAAAGTAAGACTCCGCTCTCGCTTGTAAACTCCGTTGATCTCTTCATTTATCTCGATAAAATTAAAAATGTCCGCGACAAAAATGTAAAGCCAAAGCGTAAAGGAAAAGCCCAAGTTAATGGTCAAGATAGTGATGATAGCATCATTAGCCTTGATGACTTAATCGATGTTGTCACCAACATCATTAGTGAAACGGGCGACGAAAATGGGTGGGCATACTGGAGTAATACGAATAATACCCTTGTTCGTAAATACCCCGGTTTTGACCCAAGAAACTATGGTTTTAAGGGAAAAGCACTCCAATTCTTCCTTGCAAATGGCTTTGAAAAACGCAATGAAGGTCTTGATGTCTTCATTCGTCCCAAACAAAACATCTAAGCAAAAGAAAACATCACCAGTTACTATGGTGATGTTTTTTTATGATGCTACTTCTTTTTTAATGTTCGTCTACTACTAGTTTACGACTATCAATATCTTTAACAATCTTTTCATACATCTTTTCATCAATTGGGTATTTCCGTTTAATTAAAAAATATGCAATTAAATTACAAGCAAGCGGTAATAAAGCCATGCCCAAAATCAAGGCAAAACGAGCTTGGGCTAAGTTTGCGTTATCAATAGCGTTTTGCGCTCCGGAAATAACATCAGTTTGCGTTAAAAAGCCGGGATCAGTTGGAGAAAGTCCGCCCTTAACTTCAAAGTCACTAATTTGTTTTGTAATATCATAAACCCCACCCGCGGTTAAGGTTAAAAAGACGACTAAGACGGTAATGGCGTTACTAATTTTGGCTGCAAAAGGTCGGGCCGCAAACACAACACTTTCTTTTCGGTCGCCAGTTTGCCATTCATTATATTCAACCGTGTTCGTAATTTGCACGAGTAAGACAAGATAAAAGACACCTTGCGGGGTAAAGATAATAAGCGCTAAAACGGGAAGAAAGTATTGATATATGTCGTTTGGAATTGCTAGCCACCCAAAAGCGTGGGCGCTACCAATAAGGAAAAATAAACCATTTCCAAGGGAAGAAATAATAATCGAACCTTTAAGGAGCTGGGCTCTATTATATTTTTTAACGAGGAATCCAAAGATAAAGTTTGCCGCAATTGAGCCAACCGCATAGGCAATTAAAAAGTAAAAGAACGCTTGCCCGGCTTCTTTATAGCCAAAGACAAAGTGCATGTAGTTTTGCCCTAAGTTATTAAACATCGAACCTGCTAAATAGTGGAGCACAATGGCAATGAGCATGATTAAAAGCGGCTTATTACCTTTAATGACGCGGAATATATCACGCACTTTAATCGGTTCTTCTTTATCAATTTCACTGCGATCACGTTCTTGACATAAAAAGACAAGTAATACTTGCGAGAAGATATATATTGAACCAATAATAATACTTAGTAAACTAAACACTTTAATGGCGTTACCAGGATAAAGCGAAGGCACTAAGCCACCAACAGTAAACGCCCCAATATTAACAGCAATTGCCATCAGCATCGTAATTTGGTTACGTTGCTTTGGGTCCCGGGTTAAACTTGGCACCATACTCCAATAGCCAATATCATTAAAAGTAAAGCTAATTTCCCATAATAAATACACAATTAAGAAAAAGACAATATAACCCCAGCCGCCAAACGGCCGGAAAGAAAATAATACCATAAGTAATAAGCCGTTAATAAGGCCACCTAATAAAATCCACGGTTTATATTTTCCGAGCTTAAAACGAGCGTTTTCGATGATCATGCCAATAATCGGGTCATTAATGCCGTCCCATAAGTGAATTAAAAGCATGACGACCATAACAACTGTAATCATGAGCTTATATTGCGTTGGATCACTTTCTGGTAATGTAAGTTGTAAGTAAATCATTAAAAACAAATTAATGAGTGTATACGCCGCATCACGACCAATACCAACAAATGAAAAAACATATTTTGTTAAACGGGGAACGTTATCACCCTTATAGGTTTTAAATAAGTTCATAGTTTACCTCTTTTTCTTATCTATATTATAAAGTTTACACGATTAAATATATTATTGCATTTTTTTACGTATTTACGTTCTAAATAGAAGAAAAAATGATTGTTTTTTGCTAAAATACGACTATGGAAAAGAAATTACGGTTCGCTTTAGCGCTTAAAATGTTAATTGGCTTTATCATCGCTTTTAGTGTCGCCTATTTATTTAAATTACCGTATAGTTATACCGCGGGGGTCATTGCTATCTTACATTTATGGTATAGTCGCGATAATGTCTTTAAAGCGGCGTTAACGAGGTTGCTCGCTAGTGTTATCGGTTTAGCGGTCAGTGCGCTTTTATTTTATTTATTTGGTTATAACCTTATTAATCTTTTTGTAATGGTTTTAGCGGTATTAGCCGTTTTATATTTATTAAAGTTAGAATACGGCGCAACGATTGCCCTTGTTTTAATTGGCCAACAATGGGCGGAGCAAACAACGTGGGCGCCCCTTAACGCTTTACTTATTATGGTTATCGGCACGATACCGGCATTATTATTAAACTTCTTCACTTTCCGTAAGTCAAAAGTACTTTACAATCAACAAATATTACTTGACGAAGCTATCGCCAAACTTTTTATTAATATTGAAGACATCACGGTAAACGATTTAGTGAGGGTTAATAATGTGTTAGAAAACACGAAACAAAGTTTACAAGTCGCACTTGAAAACTATAAGATTGAAAACATTATGCAAGCTTTTAGTTATATTAATGTTCGCGCTGAACAAATTAAAATCTTAGAGGATATCGTTAAAACATTACATAGTCTTTATGATTCTCCTTATAAACAAAAAATTATTGATTATTTACATTTATTTAAAGACCGGATTGGCTTTGAAGACTTCGCAAGTGACTTACTCGTTAAGCATGATGAATTATTAAAGTCATATCGCGAACTTCCATTGCCACAAACACGAGAAGAATTTGAACATCGGGCTGCCCTTTACGGCGTCCTTTTAGAAATCAAACAATTTTTATTATTAAAAAAGGCGTACCATGACGCCTTTCCAGTTATTTAGTTTTCATCGCCTTTTGCCAGCGCATTGACGCTTTAAGGTCATCTTTTTTTACTTTTGACTTCACTTTATAAATGTGTTTAGTGCCGCGGGCAATAAGTCTCTCACTAATAATGTCACCAAACACTTGATAAAATTCACGCATATTACTAAAGTCAAAAAAAGCGCAGCTAAAGACATCCGTCATCATCGTTTTTGTTTTGTAATTATAATGCAGCGCAACGTGACTTTGCGCAATGATAATAATGGCCGATAAGTATTTAGGTTTCACGATACTCGACTTTTGGACATTGGCTCTGGTTATTGGATCCATATTAATTTTTGTCACAAAGTTTTCTAAAAAATCATATAAATTTTCCATTGTGGGACTATTATTAACTTTTATTTCATGCATAATGTGAGGTCCAAAATCAGTGTTTGCGTCATAGACATAACTTTCTAAATCACGCATTTCACGGTTGACGACTTCGATATTACTAACATCAATTTTATACGGTAATAGTTCCTCTAATAATGCAAGAGCTTTTACGTCATCAAAATCAAGCGCAACATAGAGATCAACAAAATAACATTCGCGTAATGGAAAGGTGTGAATTGTAATATGGCCACCTTCTAAAAGCATATAGGCGGTTACTCCAATATCTTCTTTTACTTTTCCATAATAATAAGGAATTAATTGCGGGGGTGTAACAGGGTTAAGTTTTAAAGCAAAGATGATTTTATTTAAGACATCATTAATATATTTAATGTCATCTAAATGTAAGTTTTTCGCGCCATAAGCGTCAAGGGTTAAGTGTTTTTTCATTTACCGTTCTCCGACAACGTAAAATATTTCGTAAAGTGTTTTAAGGGCGAGCCATGATGTAATGTCATTCGTATCTAAGGGTGGGCTAATTTCCACTAAATCAAGGGCATATGTGTTTTTCAAAGCCGTTAAAGATAAAAGTAAAGTTAAAGTTTCATTACTTTGTAACCCAAAGGCTTCTGGGGTACCTGTTCCAGGAGCGAAAGCGGGGTCATTTACATCAATATCGTAACTTACATATATCGCATATTTTTCATTATTATACTTTTCACATATTTCTTTGGTTATTTTATTAATTCCTTGTTTTTGGACGTCACTTGCTAAATAAATTTTAATCTTAGGATGGCGGGTAAAATAGCCAACTTCTTCAGTTTCAAAGCCGCGAAGACCGACAAACACTAAATTTTCTTCTTGTAGTCCGTTTTTTAAAGCGTGGCGTGCGGGCGTAGCGTGACTATAGGGGTTATCTAAATATTCTTCCATCATATCGGGATGAGCGTCTATATGAATTAAGACCGGAATCTTGCCTTCCGCTTTAGCAAACGCTAAAAAGGCCTTAAATAGCGGAATATTAACGCTATGATCACCACCGATAAAGATTGTTAAGCCCGTCTTTTTAAATAAGGGTAAAACTACTTTAGTAACGCGATTAAAATAATCAATTACCGTTTCTTTACTTTTTAGGGTAATGTCACCGTAATCAAATAAACTAATGTTATTAAGTAATTTTCCGTCTTTAGTCACACCGGGAATATTTTGACTAAGCATCCGTAAATAAGTCGGAGCGTAAGCCGCCCCCTTCCCTAAACTAGCGTTTGCGTCAAATGGAATGCCAACAAGACGAATATTTGCATTATGGAGCGTTTCTTTTCTTAAATCACGAAATGATTTTTGCATATTTTTTACCTCATAATAATCATAGCGAATTAATGAAAAAAGTGTATCAATAAATTACTGAAAAGCGCGTTAAAAAAACACTTCCTAAATTAATAGCAAGTGTTTCTTTTAATATTTATTTAATTACTTATTATTTTCTAGTCGACTATTCGCAGCGATAACACCTTGTAATAAGTTTTGTGGTACTTCTTGATAACTATCAAATTCACTATTAAAGTAGCCACTGCCTTGACTTAAGACGCGTAATTTAATCGCATAATCAAGTAATTCAGCTTCTGGAACAAGGGCGACAATTTCTTGAATGCCGTAGCCTTTTTCATCCATACTTAAGACACGGGCTCTTCGTTGGTTTAAATCGTTCATAATGTTCCCGGTCCATTCATTCGTGACGTTAACACTAATTTTCATAATTGGTTCAAGCAAAGTAGGAGCGCATTTCATATATGCTTCCTTATACGCTAAGATGGCGGCCATTCTAAATGCTTGTTCGTTACTATCAACCGAGTGATATTTTCCGTCAAATAATACAGCTTTTAACCCAATGACGGGGAAGCCTGCGAGTAAGCCTTGTTGGACACTTTCAAAGAATCCTTTTTCAACTGCGGGATGGTAGTTTTTCGGTACTGTACCACCAAAGACTTCTTCAGTAAAAACGTTTTCATCACTGCCACTTGGTAAAAAGCGCATTTCAACGACTCCGTAGAATCCACTACCGCCTGATTGTTTAACGTAACGGCCAATCGCACTTGCTTCTTTTTTCACCGTTTCGCGATAAATCACTTGTTGCGGATCGGTTAAGGCTTCAAAGCCAAAGGAGTTTTTCACTTTTTCTAAAATGAAGTTTAAATGCGAATCACTTAAGCCGCCAAGTAAAAGTTGCTTCGTTTCCGGAACCCGGACAATTTCAATTGTCGGGTCTTCAGCGGCGACTTTATAAAGCGACTGAATAAGTTTTTCGTCGTCTTTCCCATTTTTTGACCGCACGGCGCGCCGATAAACGATGGTCGGGTATTTGGCTTTTGGATAAACAATGATATTATTTTTGTCACAAAGCGTATGACCGGTAGTAACGCCATCAAGTTTAGCAAGCGCAATAATATCACCGCTGATGGCTTTCGTTAACGGCGTTTGTTTTTGTCCTAAAAGCGAGAACATTTGACTAACTCTAAATGAGTTATTAAGTTCAGGGACATAAATTTCGTCACCATTATTTAAAACACCGCTAATGACTTTGACGTAATTCGTAATCCCTTTATATTGGTCAAAGACAGTTTTAAAGACGTAAGCACTAAACGGTTCATCTTCTTTCGTTAACCGTTCAATATCGTTGCCACTACGATCTTTACCAACATAAGCTTTTAAATCAGTTGGATTTGGTAAGTATTCAATCATCATTTCTAAAAGCGTGTTGACGCCGATATTGTTAACACTACTCCCAACAAGGACCGGAGCAATTTCCCCGCCTAAAACGGCTTCATGGAGCCCGTGGCGGATTTCTTCTTTCGTTAAGTCTTCGCCACTAAAGAATTTATCAAGTAAAGCGTCATCGGTAAGCGCGACTTGTTCAACAAGGGCGTTATGTAGTTCTAGCACTTTTTCTTTTTTATCATCATGAATGACATCATCCACACTTTGTTTACCGTCATACTTACGGGCTTTAAGGCTAATAACGTTAATAAAGCCATCAAAGTTTTCATTTTTCCCTAATGGATAAACAAAGCTAACCGCCTTTTTCCCTAAAGTTTCGGTAATTTGTTCAAGTAATTCATCAAAATTAATAAGTTCTTTATCCATTTTGTTTACGAAAATAAAGGTCGGGATACCGTGCTTTTTAAGCATATTATAATGTTTAACAGTGCCAACTTCGATTTTCTTTGTGGCGTCAATGACTAAAACGGCCGCTTTTACCATATCGAGCACCCCAATGATATCGGCGACAAAATCGTCATTACCCGGGGCATCAAGTAAGTTTAAATGGTAGCCATTATAATCTAAACTTGCAATCGCGAGTGAACATGAACTTAACCGGTTTTTTTCTTCAGTTGTAAAGTCACTTACGGTGTTTTTCCGTTCAATTGTCCCTGCTGGTTGCTTTAAGACGTTACTAATGATTGTTTCCACTAACGTCGTTTTTCCCGCGCCTTGGTGGCCGAGAAATAAAATGTTTCTTATTTTATCAGTTGTATAACTCATATGTACTCCTTTTAGTCTAAACTACCGATAAGTTTAAGTGCTTTTTCAAAAATCATCTCATGGTCACAATTTGTCGTGTCAAGCATCTTACGGGGTAGGACTTCTTTCTCATTGCGTAATTTCAATATATAATTTTCAAATTCTTCGAGGGAACGTAACGGATGCGTTAAATGCACCGGGTGCCGATTTTCGTAATGTTCACGATATAAGAATCTTTCAAATAAAACGTCAAGGTCACCAGTAAGGTAGACAAGTTCGACCTTATGGTTCATAAACTCGACATCCTTTTTAATTTGTTCAAGCTGCGCTTCGTGGAAGTTTGCTTCTAAGATTACACTGCCACGCACTTGGGCGAAACGCCACGCCATATGTGTTAATAAATCATAGGACGATTTGCTAATGCGCTTATTTTGATCAATTCCTTCAAAATCGATCTTCTCGCCTAAGATTTCCTTAAATTTCGCTTTGG
>Ga0265293_10009438_pt1 | contig 14024 bp, 12 predicted proteins | sample Munlanlewell138R_FD_192505 | JGI IMG/M metagenome (GOLD analysis project Ga0265293, IMG submission 192505) | Leachate microbial communities from a municipal landfill in Southern Ontario, Canada - Leachate well 138R | ecosystem: Engineered > Solid waste > Landfill > Unclassified | place: Canada...
CGTCGTCGGCCACCACCCCCACGTGCTCCAACCCGTCGAGGCGTACCGCGCGCCGGACGGACGCGAGGGCCTCATCCTCTACTCGCTCGGCAACTTCGTCTTCGACCTCGATGCCGAGGACCTCGCCGTCATCGGTGAGGGCCCGTTCCAGTCCGTCGTCGCCGCCGTCACCTTCGAGGCCGGCCATCCGCCCGTCCTCGACCTCCGCCCCGCCCGCATCGACGTCGCCGAGAACCGCCCGAGGCCCGCGACACCTGAGGAGGCAGAGGCGATCCTCGGACTCCTCCTCCCGGAGTAGTGGGGGCGGACTAGAACATCTGCTCGGCTAGTGTGTCGCTCGCGCGCATCCGTCAGAATCGACGCGTGGACACCGTTGAGCAGATCACCGACCGCCAGTTGGAGGTCGCCCGGCTCATCGCCGAGGGCCGCTCCAACCCCGAGATCGCGGACGCCCTCGGCGTCTCGCTCGCCGGCGCGAAGTACCACGTCTCGGAGCTCCTCGGCCGCCTCGGCGTCACCAGCCGCGAGGACGTCGCCGCCTGGTACCGCCACCGCGAGGGCGTCCCCGCCCGTCGAGGCTGGCGCGAGCGCGCGAGGATGCTCGTCCCCGCGGGCGCGATCCTCAGCGCGGTCGCCGGAGCCGCGATCGTGTCCGTGGCACTCTCGGGCGGCCGAGACGACTCGGGCCTGCCGGTTTCAGCAGTGACGGAGACTGCAACGGCGGTACCGACCGAGCCCGTTTCAAGGACAGCAGGCGAGGACGACACACCCTCGGCGGTCGTCAACTACTGCTGGACCGGCGTGTGGGAACCCGGGATCTGGCCAGCGCGGGAAGGCATGTTGCAGCCGACATACTTCCCGGATGGATGGCGCGTCTATCAGATGCAGGGCGGCCCGATCGACTGGCAGGATCCTGACTCTGACTGCTCGTTCACGGACCTGCAGATCGTGCTCGCGCCGATGGACACCTCGCCGATGGACACCCCGCCGATCGAGACCGGCGGGACAGTCGATGACTGGATCGCCTTCACCCAGACCCCGCTCGGCGGCCCCGCGCCCGACCTCACGACTGATCAGCCCGTCACCCTGTCGGATGACCGGGTCGCCTTCCGCTCGACCGAGGACGGCATCGAACGGCTTGCCTGGGAGCAGGACGGGTTCATCGCGCTTCTCGCGAGCCCGGGTGTGCGGTTCACGGAACTGATCTGGATCGCGGAGTCGACAATGCTCGCGACCACGTCGCCGAAGCTCCCGCTGTTCTTTGAGTACGAGATCCAGCCGACCGACTCACTCGCGAGCGTCGCCCGGAGTTTCGGCGTAAGCGAAGAGACGCTGATCTGGAACAACGTCGACATGGACGCCCTCCTCGCCGAGGGGTCGCCGAACAGCTTCGTCCGAATCCTCCCGCCCGGCACTCGTATCCGAGTCCCCACCGTCGACGGCATCCTGCACGTCGCCCAGCCCGGCGAGACCGTCGCCAGCATCGCCGCGACGTACCACGCCGAGGAGCGCGACATCCTCGAGTTCGCCGCGAACGGGCTCGATGGCGACCCGGCACGCCTCGAGGCAGGCACGCTCATCCTCGTGCCGGGCGGGACGAAGGAGTTCCCGCCACCACCCTGACCCGCCCTCCACGGTCCCCCTCGACCCGGGCGGTACACTCGCGCCGGGCCCAACCAGAGGGCGCGGCGTGAGGGAGCAGAGCCATGATCGAGGGCTATCCGGAGATTGCGCGTGACGTCGCCTCGCTGAAGCGGGCGCCCAACCTCGGGGACTGGGCCGCCCTCCGCGAGTCGTTCTCGTGGGACGACATGTGGGCAGAGCTGGACACGCCGGGCGGGCTCATCAATATGGCCCACGAGTGCATCGACCGGCACGCCAACGGGGCGAACGCCGACAAGCCCGCGATCATCTGGCAGGCCGCCGACGACCACGTCGAGACCTACACCTACGGCGACTTCAAGCGACAGTCGAACAAGGTCGCGAACGCCCTCAAGGGGCTGGGCATCGAGAAGGGGGAGCGGGTCTTTATCCTCTCGGACCGCATCCCGGAGCTGTACTTCTCCTGCTTCGGCATCCTGAAGATCGGCGCGATCATGGCGCCGCTGTTCTCGGCATTCGGCCCGGAGCCGATCAAGGAGCGCGTCGCACGCGCCGAGGGCTCCGTGATCATCACCACCCCGAAGCTCCTGCCGAAGGTGAACGCGATCCGCTCGCAGTTGCCCTCGGTCCGCCACGTCATCGTGATCGCGCACCGCGAGGGCGCCACCGTCGCGCCCGAGGACATCGACTACGCCTCCATCGTGGACCCCGCGTCCGAGGAGTTCGAGGTCGAGCGGACCGGTGCCGAGGACTGGTCCGTGATGCACTTCACCAGCGGCACCACGGGCCTACCGAAGGGCGCGGCGCACGTCCACAACGCGATCGTGGGGCACTACGCCACCGGCAAGTACGCGCTCGACCTCCAGCCCGACGACATCTACTGGTGCACCGCCGACCCGGGCTGGGTGACGGGCACCTCGTACGGGATGTTCGCGCCGTTCTCGAACGGCGTGACGGCGCTCATCGACGAGGCCGGGTTTGCGGCGCGTCGCTGGTACCGCCTGATCCAGGACCACCGGGTGACCGTGTGGTACACCGCGCCGACGGCGATCCGCCTGCTGATGCGCAGCGGCGAGTCCCTCCCGGCGCAGTTCGACCTCTCCTCGCTGCGGTTCGTCGGATCGGTCGGTGAGCCCCTCAACCCGGAGGCGGTCGTGTGGGGCAACCGCGTCTTCGAGCAGCCGATCCTCGACAACTGGTGGCAGACCGAGACCGGCTCGATCATGTGCGCCAACTACCCCTCGCAGCCAGTCCGCCCCGGCTCCATGGGCCGCCCGTTCCCCGGTGTCCACGTCACGGTCGTGGACGACGAGGGCAACGAGCTCACGGAGCCTGCGGCCGAGGGCGCGCTGGTCGTCCAGCCGCCGTGGCCCTCGATGTTCCGGACGTACTGGAACGACCAGGAGCGCTACGACTCGCGCTTCAAGAACGGCTGGTACTACACCGGCGACCGCGCGAAGCGCGACGAGGACGGCTACATCTGGTTCGTCGGCCGCGACGACGACGTCATCAACACCGCCGGCCACCTCGTCTCCCCATTCGAGGTGGAGTCCGTCCTCATCGAGCATCCCGCCGTCGCAGAGGCCGGTGTCATCGGCAAGCCCGACGAGGTCGCGATGGAGGTGGTGAAGGCCTTCGTCACCCTGAACGAAGGCCACTCCGAGACCCCCGAACTGATGCGCGAGCTCAACCGCCACTGCCGCGACCGCCTCGGCCCCGCGGTGGCACCTCGAGAGATCGCCGTCATCGACATCCTGCCGAAGACCCGCTCCGGCAAGATCATGCGCCGCCTCCTGAAGGCCCGTGAGCTCGGCCTCCCCGAGGGCGACACCAGCACGCTGGAAGAGGACTAACACCCGAAGGCGTCCCGATCGCGGCCACCATCGCCAACTCACCTCGTCGCGCTCCTCTCCCACGCCTTTCTGACCCCCTCCGCCGGCTCGGCGGGAGAGGGTTGGGGTGAAGGCGCATGCGCCGCTCTTACAGGACAGCCGGCGCACCGGGATCCGCTCCCGACTCCCGATCCGCCTCCGGTCCGCCTCCGCTCCCAACTCCGGTCCGACTCCGATCCGCCTCCCCTCTCCCGGTTTCGGGAGAGGGGCCGGGGGTGAGGGCCCCCTTCCGGATGCGTAGCATCACCCTCCGTGGACGTCTTGCAAGAGCAGAGCGTGCGCCCTCACCCCCACCCTCTCCTGCCGAGCCGGGAGAGGGGGCCAGAAGGCGGAGCGGGGCCGGGGCGGTGTGCGTCAGCGGTCTGGTGTGGGTCAGCGCCGGAGCGGAAGCTGGGCGTGTATCAGCACGCCGACAGGGCCGACTGAACACAACAAAGCCGGCCTCGTGGGCCGGCTCTCAGATGCGGAATGGTGGACCCGAGGGGGCTCGAACCCCTGACCTCAACACTGCCAGTGTTGCGCTCTCCCAGCTGAGCTACGGGCCCTAGAACACACCCCCGACCGTTCGAGGGCAGTCCGCGCAGTGTAGAGGGCGCTTCCGCGTTCGGGCTAGCGGGGTTCGTAGCCCCGGTGTTCTAGCCTCGATGTTCCCAGCGCAGGGAGGGCGTCCGAGCCGCCTCCGACCGCGGGGTGCGCTCGCGGACGTGGAGGACGGCGCGCGGGTAGTCCGAGGTGATGGCGTCGACACCGATCCGCGCGAGTGATGCCATCCGCTTCAGGTCGTTCACCGTCCACACGGCGACTTCAAGGCCGTCGCGGTGGGCGAGGCGGACCACGGTCTCGTCGATGTAGGCGTGGTCCGCCATGATCCCCGCGAGGCCGCGGCGCGCGCAGACCTCCAGCGCGTCGATCGGGGAGGCGTACCGGCCGTCCGAGGCCGCCCAACCGAGGTACGACTTCGATCCCGGCGTCTCGGAGGCGAGGCGCGTCGCCAGCCTCGGGTTGTGGGAGGTCCACCACGTCCATGAAGCGGCACCGGACCGCTGCACGAGGGCGATGAGGTCGTCCGCGATCGCCTCGTCCACGAAGTCGAGGACGACCGCCGCCCGGCCATCGATCAGCCGGAGGGCGTCCTCCAGCATCGGGACGGGCTGCGGCTGCTGCTCGGGGTCCTGGGGACGCACCTGGAGCGCGACCGCCTCGGCGAACGGGGTCTGGTCGACCACGCGGCGGTCGCCGGTGGTGCGGGCGAACGTGGCGTCGTGCATCAGGATGAGGCCGCCGTCGATCGTGCGGCGGACGTCCACCTCGATCGCGTCGACGCCGTCATCGAGCGCGGCCTGGACACCGAGGAGGGTGTTCTCCGGATGCGTGCCCTCGTGGGCACGGTGCGAGACGACGGCGGGCTTCAACGCTGGCATGGCGAGCTCCCTTGCTCGGTCGGTGAGGCCGAGATTGTCGCCAGCCCCGCGCGGAATGGGAACCGGAGGAGAACCTCACCTGCCGCCTACCGGGCCCCACAGACGGAACGGAGTCGGCCACCGAGGGCGGGCGACCGCTCAACCTCTCAGCAACCTCCAAGACCGTACCGGCACCGGCCCAACGCGAGGCCCCAACGCGAGGCCAACAGGAGACTATGTATCGCGAACCTCGCGAGGCGTACTATCCGCCCCGCAAAGGAGGCTCCCATCATGCAGCGTTCTCATCGACGGGTCTTCGCGCTTGCCGGCGCGATCACCCTGGCCCTTGCCGCGACCGTCGCGGCCGCACAGCCGGCACCACCAGGCACGCCGATCGCGACCGGTCTCTCCAACCCTCGAGGCCTCAGCGCCGCCGGCAGCGACGTGATCGTCGCGGAGCTGGGCGCGGGCAACATCGTCCGCATCAACGCCGACGGTGAGTCCTCGGTCGTCGTGAGCGGCCTGCCCACCACGACGTACATGAGCGCCGAGACCGGCGCCGAGGAGGCCGCGGGCCCGAGTTCCGCGATCGCCGTCGATGGTGGCTACGTCATCACCGTCTCCGAAGGCCCGGACGCGGAGCTCCAGTCCGTCTACTTCGCGACGGAGGGTTCCAGCTCGCCCTCGCTGCTCGTGGACCTCGGACAGTACGAACGTGACAACAACACGGACGGCGACACGGACCTCGCGGGGAACCCTGAGTTCCTCTCGAACCCGTACAGCGTGATCGCCTTCGAGGACGGCTTCCTGATCTCGAACTCAGGCGCGAACGCCCTCCTCCGGATCGCGCCGGACGGCACGGTCTCGCCGTTCGCCGTGTTCACGAACCGCGAGAACCCGCTGTTCCCCGGCCTCGGCGGCCCGACGATGGACCAGGTGCCCACCGGCGTCACGATCGGCCCGGACGGCGCGGTCTACGTCGGCACGCTCACTGGCTTCCCGTTCCCCTCCGGCGGCGCGGTGGTCTACCGCGTCGAGGACGGCAACGGCGACGGCGACGCCCTGGACGACGGCGAGGTCGAGGTCTACGCGGACGGCCTGACCACCGTCACGGACGTGGACTTCGACGGCGCCGACCTGCTGGTCAGCGAGTTCAGCACGAACATGCTCGCGCAGGCCCCCGGCCGCGTCGTCCGGATCTCCGGCGGCGAGCAGGAGGTTGTCGCGAGTGGCCTGATCAGCCCGACCTCGCTTCTCGTGACGGACGACGGCCGCATCCTGGTCAGCCAGGAGTTCGCCGGCCTCGTGTCCGACATCTCCGATGTCGACGCGGGCGGCGAGGGCACCCCGACCGTCCCGGCCCCGGCCGACACCGGCCTGGGCGGCACGTCCGAGGCGGGCGACTCGATGCTCGCGGTCCTGCTGGCCGCGGGTGCTGCCACCCTCGTCGGCGTGTCGCGGCGGACCACGGCCCGCCAGCGGTAGCCCTCGGACGCACCGAAACGCAGAGGAGCCCGGCCGAAGCCGGGCTCCTTCGTGTCCGCGAGACGCTCGAAGCGCGCTAGTCGACGACGATGGTGGCCTGCATGTACGGGTGGATCGTGCACTTGTAGGGCTGGCGACCCGCCGCCGTGAACGTGTGGGAGTACGACTCCCCTTCGTTGAACAGCGCCGAGCTCCAACTCCCGTCGAACGCCACCACGTCGTGAGGCACGGCGTCGCGGTTGATCCACGTCACCGTGCTCCCCGCCGCGACGTGCAGCTCGTACGGGAACCCGAACCCGCGGATCTCCACCGTACCGCCCGAGGGCGCAGGCGCCGCCGTCTGCGTGGGAGCGGCGGTGGGCGTCGGCGCGGCAGTCTTCGTCGGCGCGGCAGTCTTCGTCGGCGCGGCAGTCTTCGTCGGCGCGGCAGTCTTCGTCGGCGCGGCAGTCTGCGTCGGCACGGCGGTCGCGACCGGCTGCGCCGGCGTCGCGGCCGGCGTGACCGTCACGGCGGGGGTCGCGGGAGACGTCGCGGACGGGCTCGCCGAGGGCATCTCCGTCGCTGCTTCCGTTGGCGACGCGCTCGGCGTCGCGGTGACGGCCTCCGTGGCCGACGGGGTCGGGGTCGCCTCGATCGTCGCGGATGCGCTCGCGGCGGGCAGAGCTGCCGTGGCGCTCGGCGCGGGCGTGCCCTCGTCCTCATACGAGCACCCGGCGAGGGCAGCAGTCGCGAGGATGGAGAGGGCAACGAGCGGAAGGTGTCTGCGCATGGCGCGCATCCTACGCCGCCCCTCGGTACGTGCAGGTGGTGCACTGGTGGGGGCGCACGCCCTCCAACCCACCCGTCGAGGCGTACCATCCGCCAGCTTCGCCCACCTCGGACCCACCACCGCACAGGAGGCCTCCGCATGGCGCCCGACCTCAAGCATGTCCGCTACGAACAGGACGGCGACATCGCCATCGTCACCGTGGACCGCCCGGACCACCTCAACGCCATCAGCCGCCGCGTCTACCACGAACTCGACGAGGCCTTCCGCCACGCCGAGGACGACCCCACGGTGAAGGTGATCGTCGTCGCGGGGTCAGGCGACCACTTCGGCGCCGGCCACGACCTCGGCACCGAGGAGTCGCGCAGCGAGCTCGAGGAGTTCCCGCGCGACATGACCCCGGCCGGCCGCATACGCACCATGGACCGAGGCGTCTACTTCCGCCTCCACGACCGCTGGCGCAACCTCGCCAAGCCGACGATCGCCATGATCCAGGGCTACTGCATCATGGGCTCGTGGATGCTCGCCTCCTGCTGCGACCTCGCCGTCGCCTCCGAGGATGCGAAGTTCGCCGACCGCTCCGTGCGCTGGGGCGTGGTCAGCCACGAGTACGTCACCCAGTTCTTCGACCTCGGCATCAAGAAGGCGAAGGAGTACCTCTGGACCGGCGACTTCCTCACCGCCGCGGAGGCGGAGCAGCTTGGCATGGTGAATCGCGTCGTGCCTCGGGATCAGCTCCGCGAAGCGACGATGTGGCTCGCGCGCCGGATCGCCCTCAACGACACCTCCGCGCTGCACCTGTCGAAGATGCAGATCAACCAGGCGTGGGACGTCATGGGCCTCACCGCAGCCGTCCGATCCTCGAGCAACATGTGGCTCATCCAGGCCAACGACCGCTCCGCCCGCGGCGACGACCCCAACCGCGTCTCGTGGTCCAAGTCCCAGAACGCGAGGTTCGAGGACTACGACCGCGAGCACCAGAGGCCGTGGTAACGCAGTCGTGGAAGCCAGATCAGCATGTCTCGGGTACTGGAACGAGTTTGGCGAAACCCTGGACACGTAGGAAACGCAGGGATATAGGCAGCAGTCGCACGTCTTGATAGTAGAGTGACACTATGGTCGAACGACGAAACTACCGGTGTCCGTACTGCGATCATCACTCCACAATCGGAGCCGATGACTACTCAGTGGCAGAGTCGGATTTCTATATCCCCAACAGCGATGGTCTTGGTCAGGTAGGCGAGGACTATCGGATCCACGACTATGGACACCTGCGCGTCAGATCCACCTTCGTGGTCTGCCCCAACCCGGAATGCAGGCACCGCTCCTTAGCCGTCGACGTTCTGCGACTCCATCGGCGGTTCGGTTACGCGGTCGAGGATCAAGATGGGGACACGGTGATCTCCGCTCGTCTGATCCCGTCTTCGCGCGCACGAGTTCTCCCGGACTATGTGCCGGCAGCAGTCGTGCAGGACTATGCGGAGGCATGCCAGATCGAGTCCGCATCTCCGAAAGCATCCGCGACACTTGCAAGACGAGCTCTCCAGGGGATGATCCGGGACTTCCACAAAGATGCCGTCTCCGAACTCAAAGACAAACGTCTGGTTAAGGAGATCGAGGCGATACGGGGCGAGTTGGATCAGGACGTCCTCGCCGCCATCGAGGCTGTTCGCCAAGTGGGGAACATCGGGGCTCACATGGAGGCTGACATCTCGGTCATCGTCGAGGTAGACCCTCACGAAGCTAGCCTACTGATTGGCCTTATCGAACTCCTCGTGGACGAGTGGTACGTCGCCCGACACGAGCGGGAGCAGAGGCTCAGAGCACTCCGGATACTGGCCGACTCGAAGCAGGAGGCACGCCGTCCGAAGACCCTGCCTGAATCCCCCACAGAGTGATGCCCGTCCCTCTAGCCATTGCCCTCGGTGGTGCGCTCGGATCGTGGTTGCGGTACGTCGTGACCACCGAGGTCACCGACCGCACCGGCACGATCGGGGCGGGGACGTTCGCGGTGAACGTCGTGGGGGCGTTTGTCCTCGGGGTGGTGTTTGGGCTGGTGGAGGTGCGCTTCCCGGACACGCCGAGGTGGGTTGGGAGCGGCATCTCGATCGGGATCCTCGGCGGATTCACGACCTTCTCGTCGTTCACGCTGGATGCCTTCCGTCAGGCCGAGGAGGGGCGGTGGGGCCTCGCCGTCGCGTACGTGCTCGGCACGGTGGTGCTGGGAATGGCGGCAGCGGTCGCCGGGATTGCCCTCGGGCGGTCGGCGGGGTGAGGGCATTACGCACGCCATCCCACTCCTGGCACCCGTAACGAGCCCTCAACGTGGGGGGCGTTACCCTCGATCGGCTCCGGCGGCCGCCGGGCGTAGACATCGAGGGGGTCGCGATGGAGTACGTGCGTCTCGGGCGGACGGGGTTGCAGGTCTCGCGGTTGTGCCTCGGCACGATGACGTTCGGGCTGCAGTGCGACGAGGAGACCTCGCGCGCGATCCTGGACCGGGCCGCCGAAGGCGGCATCACCTTCCTCGACACCGCGGATGCGTATCCCCTCGGCGGGGACGTGGACACGACCGGACGCACCGAGGAGATCGTCGGGCGGTGGCTCACGGGGCGGCGGCAGGACTTCATCATCGCCACGAAGTGCTTCGGCGTGGTGGGGCCGAACCGCTGGGACCGCGGCAACTCCCGGAAGCACATCCTCGACGCCATCGACGCCAGCCTGGAGCGGCTGGGGACGGACTACGTGGACCTGTACCAGCTCCACGGGTACGACCCGAACACGCCCGTGGAGGAGACCCTCCGCGCGCTGGAGGACATCGTGCGGTCCGGGCGGGCGCGGTACATCGGCGTCTCGAACTGGCTCGCCTACCAGCTCGCGCGCGCGAACGGGAAGGCGGAGGCGCTGGGCCTCACCCGGTTCGACTGCATCCAGCCGCGGTACAACCTACTCTTCCGTGAGTTTGAGCGCGAGCTGTTCCCGCTCTGCCGCGAGGATGGCATCGGCGTGATCCCGTACAACCCGCTCGCTGGCGGCCTGCTGACCGGGAAGCACAGCCCGGACGCCCCGCCGGCCGAGGGCACCCGCTTCACGCTGGGCAACGCCGCGGCGAACTACCAGGACCGCTACTGGCACGACCAGGAGTTTGAGACGGTGGAGGACATCCGCCTGGTCGCGGACGAGGCAGGCTTGCCGCTGACGCAGATGGCGATCGCGTGGGTGCTCGCGAATCCTGCGGTCACCGCACCCATCATCGGCGCGAGCCGCCCGGAGCAGCTCCGCGACTCGATCCAGGCGACCATCGAGCCGCTCGCCGTCGACGTGAAGGTGCGCCTGGACGACATCACCGAGGCGTACCGAATGGGCGACGCCGTCCGCTAACCCGACCGCCCCGCTCCTCCCGCTTCGGGCTTCACGCCGCCGTGTAGGCTCCCCTCGACCGCATCGAACGCCCGAGGGGAGCCCTCATGCCGCACGTCACGCCCGAGGTCGACTGGGCCGCCGTCCACGCCGAGGCGCTCGGCGTGCTGCGCGAGTACCTCCGCATCGACACGACGAACCCGCCGGGAGACGAAGCGAAGGCGGCGAGGTTCCTCGGCGGGCTGATCGAGGCCGAGGGCATCCCGGTGGAGTACGTCGAGATCGATCCGGGGCGCGAGGCGGTCTACGCACGCCTCGCCGGGGACGGCTCGAAGCGGCCGTTCATGCTGAGCAACCACCTGGACGTGGTGCCGGTGGAGGCGGCGTACTGGACGAAGCCACCGTTCGAGGCCGTCCTGGAGAACGGGCGCGTGTACGGGCGCGGCGCCATCGACATGAAGGGCTTCGGTGTCATGCAACTCATGACGCTGCTGACCGCGAAGCGCCTCGGGCTGCCGCTCAAGCGTGACCTCGTGTTCCTCGGCACGCCGGACGAGGAGGCCGGCTCCGCGCGCGGCATGGGCTGGCTTGCCGAGCATCGCCCCGACCTCCTCGACGTCGAGTACGCGCTGAACGAGGGCGACTCGGGGCGCATCTCCGGCGGGCGGACCGTGTTCAGCGTGGCGGCGAACGAGAAGTTCGGCTGTCCGCTCCGGCTCGTCTCCACCGGTGCCGGCGGGCACGGCTCGTTCATCCACACCGACAACTCGATGGTGCGTCTCGCGCGGGCGCTCGTCCGCCTCGACGAGTGGGAGCGCCCGCTGATCTTCGCGCCGGACACGCGCGCCTACGTCGAACGCCTCGCCGAGGCCAGGGTGCTCGAGGGCGGCAGCGAGGAGGCGCTCGCCGCCTCGATCCGCGCCCGCCGAGGCCTGACGCCGATGTTCATCAACACCCTGAACGTGACGATGGTGAACGCCGGCGTGAAGCGGAACGTCCTGCCCTCCCGCAGCGAGGCCATCCTCGACTGTCGTCTCCTCCCCGGGCAGCAGCCGGAGGACTGGCGACGGCAGGTCGAGGCGGTCGTGGACGATCCCGGCATCGCCGTCGAGTTCGTGAACGACCCGCAGCCGCTCGCGATGCCTCGGACGGAGTGGGACACCGAGCTGTTCCGCGCGATCGAGGGCAGCGTGCGCGCGGCGTTCGAGGATGCCGTGGTCGCGCCGACGATGACCATCGGCGCGACCGACAACCGTTTCCTGCGCGCGCGAGGGGTGGTGTCCTACGGCTTCACCCCGGCCGTCTTCTCCCGCGAAGAGAACAACGGCTTCCACGGCAACGACGAGTTCATCTCCGTGGACACGTTCAACGCCGGCTGCGAACTCACCTTCGAGGTCGTCCGCCGCCTCTGCACGTAGCAGCAACGGAATCGAGGGCGTCCGGGACGCCCTCGGAGGCCGCTACTCGACGACGCTGACCGCACCGGTCATGCCGCCGTGCAGGGTGCAGATGTACTTGTACCAACCGGGGGTGTCGAAGGTGTGCTGGAAGGTACCGTCCTTCTGGAGGTCGGACTGGAAGCCCTCGCCGACCACGTTGTGATCGTTGCCACCCACCCACGTCCACGTCACCGTAGTGCCGGGCGTCACCTGGACCACGCGCGCATCGAACGTGTTGTCGTCCACCTCGACATGGTCGACGCCGACCTCGGGCTCGATCTCCTCGAGGTTCTGCCCGCTACACGCGACGAGGAACCCCGCCACGAGGACGGCGAGGATCCCGACGCCGACGGTCCGCAGTCCCACCCGGGGGATTCGTAGTGCTCGTGCCATCGTTCGTGCCGGTTGACGCATACCGCATCCTTCTGCAGCTCACTCGAAGCCCATCGCCTCGACGTATATCCAATCTCTCCTGTGACGGCCTCACGAGCATCCCTCGGAAGGGAGATATCGCCTCTTCGCGGCGCTCTAGGGGGGATCCGGCGCTCCGATCGGCGCCGATCGAGGCAAGTCTGACGGTTCGCCTACCTACGGACTGACACCCACCTCGGGTTCCACGAACCGGGAACTCGCGCGACGATAGGTCGCTACCGCTGGCCACCTGGCCACGGCTGTCTGGAGAGCACATGCGCCGAGGACTCCTGCTGACCGCCGCCGCCCTCGCAAGCCTGCTGCTCCTCGCCTGCTCCAGCGGCGACGACGGCCCCGAGGACGAAACAACCGCCGAGGCCACCTCGACCACCTCGACGCCAGCCAGCGCGACGGCGACGGCGACCGAGAGCCCAGTTGCCACCAACGCCCCCCGCCCCACAGCCACGTTCCCACCCATCGTCGACCCGGTCCCCGTCGGCGTGACCCCGGCGTACGAGACCGTCGTCCTCGGACACCCCGTCGAGGTGCTCTCGTATCCCCTCGGCGGGTACGAGATCGCGCTGGCGGATCAGCAAGGCATGATCGTCGGCGTCCGCGAGGGCCAGTCCTTCGACCTCCTCGACCTGACGGACCGTGTGCTGACAGGTGGGAGCGAGGAAGGCCTGCTCTCGGTCGCCCTCGACCCGCAGTTCTCGACGAACCGGAACGTGTGGATCTACTACTCCGCGCCAGACCCACGGCGGACGGTCCTCTCGCGCTTCACCGCGCGCGAGGACGGCACGATCGACCCGGGCAGTGAGCTCGTCGTACTGGAGCAGGACCAGCCGGCGTCCAACCACAACGGCGGAGCGGTCCGCTTCGGGCCGGACGGGATGCTCTACCTCGGCCTCGGCGACGGCGGGAACCAGGGCGACCCCGACGAGAACGGCCAGGACCTGGGCACGCTCCTCGGCAAGATCATCCGCCTCGACGTGACCGGTGCGTCCGAGGCGGAACCGTACGCGATCCCGGACGACAACCCCTTCGTCGGTGAGCAGGGCGCCCGCGGCGAGATCTACGCGTACGGCCTCCGCAACCCGTGGCGCATGTCCTTCGACCCGGCCACGGGCGACCTCTGGGTCGGCGACGTCGGCCAGGGCGACATCGAGGAAGTCGACCGCGTGTCCGCGGGCGACAACCTCGGCTGGAACCAGATGGAGGGCGACGAGTGCTACCGCGACGGCTGTGACCCCTCGCAGTTCGTCGCGCCCGTCGCGACCTACACCCACGAGGGCGGCCGTTGCTCGGTCACGGGCGGAGTGGTCGCGCGGCACTCCGCGGCGGTCAGCGTCGAGGGCGCGTACATCTACGGCGACTATTGCTCCGGCGAGCTCTGGGCAGTCCGCAGCGACACCACCGGCGACCAGCAGCCCGTCCTCATCGCAGACGGGCTTGGCAACATCTCCTCCATCAGCCAGGTCGGGAACCAGGTCTACATCCTCGTCTTCGGCGAGCCGATGTACCGTCTCATCGACCAGTAGCGCCCGAGGACTCACCCACCCGAGGACTCACCCACCCGAGGGCTCACCCACCCGAGGAAGGCACCGCGCATGATCCCCGGCCTGATCGTCCTGTTCGCGCTGTACGTCGTCCTCACGGCGTGGCAGAT
>Ga0265293_10009439_pt1 | contig 14021 bp, 16 predicted proteins | sample Munlanlewell138R_FD_192505 | JGI IMG/M metagenome (GOLD analysis project Ga0265293, IMG submission 192505) | Leachate microbial communities from a municipal landfill in Southern Ontario, Canada - Leachate well 138R | ecosystem: Engineered > Solid waste > Landfill > Unclassified | place: Canada...
CATCGGCGCCAAGTCTTCCGGCGACTTTCTCCAGATACGCGCGGCGTTGCGCCGCCACTCCTGGCCAATACGTTCGCTCCAGACCGGCCGGAAGAAACCGGCCTCCGCAAAATCCAGCAGCAGAGGACGCAAAATGCTGGACATCAGGACGCAGGCGTCCAGGACCAGGCAAGGCGCAGAATCAGTCTGCAAGGGAGCGGGAGCAACGGGCATGGGCAAGCGTCACGGTAACAGGGCGGCACTATTGTAAAACGCAAACCGCGCTCGCTTCTTGCCGCCCGCTGATGTGCCGCCTCCTCACTCAGCGGGCGGGGTCCAGATCTCGACCCGATTACGCCCCCGCTGCTTGGCGACATCCAGCGCATGATAGGCCTGCTCCAACGCCGCCGTGAAATCCGTCACCACCGCGGCCACGCCGGCCGAGACGGTCAATTGCGTGGTGTAATGGCCCCGCAAAGGAAACTGGCGCCCAGCAATGTGATGGCGGATACGCTCCGCCACTTCCCGCGCTTCCTCAAGCGGCCCCGGCCACAAGGCCAGAAACAGACCGCCCCCCTGCCGGGCGATCGTATTCAAGTTCGGATACAGATTCTTCATGGCCTGGCCAACGTGACGCAACAAGGCATCGCATGACGCCCGCCCCAAAGACTGGTTCATCTTGGTGAACCAATCGATATCGACCAGCATCAGACTACTTTCCTTGGACTGCGCTTGATAAGCCTCAATGGATTTCCGGTATGTTTCCTCCGCCCAGCGGCGGTTCGGCAAGCCGGTGACCGCATCATGATGGGTGGAGAAGCCGAGCCTGTCCTCGGCGGCAATGGCCGCCAGGCTTTGGTGGATGGTTTGCAGCCGCTGCCCGAGCACATCCAGCAGTTGCAGAGCCAGACGCGGCTCCATGCCAAGAATCTCGCGAAACGCCACGGCGGGAATGGCCGCGAGTTTGGACGGCCACTGCGCCACCAGGTAAATTGTCCCCAGTTCGGCGCCGAGCGCATTGATTTCCATGATGGATTCGCCTGGCGCAACGCGCAGAATCAATGATTGTTGCTCGGCATCGTAATACGCGCCCAACTGCCCTTCCAGCAGGATGTAAATCCAGTAGTTCGGCTCACCCGGCTGGGTCAGAAAGGCGCCATGCGCCACATGGCGCACGAAAGCGCGTGCGATGAAGGCATCGAAGATGGCTGCCGAAGCCTCTTTCAACAGCGGGCTTCCTCGCAAAACGTCCAACTCTTCCGAATTGAACTGGCCGAGTTGTCCATCCGACGGAAGATGAGAAGGGATCTGACGTTCCATAGCAGCTCCTGCATAAGTACCCTTATTATCGGCAAATTGCCGCGGAACCCAAGCAGATCGTGATTAAGTTTTTGAAGAAAGCGCCGTTAACACTCGTAAGCGCCGTTCCTCACCGACCTTTCCCCGTTCCCACTGCCATGCAACGTCCCTTTCCTGCCCTGCTTTGCACAACAGTTCTGCTGCTGTCCGGCTGTGAATACATCGGTCTGCAGCCTGTCAGTCAAATCGAAGCCCGGATCGAGGCCGAGGGAAAAGCCGTCGGCGGCGCCTGCCGTCACGCCGGCAGGGCGCTTGAAGACTGCTATGCTTTGAATGAGAAAGTATCCAAAGCAGCAATCTTTGAAGGCTGGAGAGAAATGAACGACTACATGGCGCAGCACCGCTTGCCGGAAATCCCGCCAACGCTGAAGAAAGAAAAAGCCGTTGCGCCCGCGCAGGCCACACCACAATACCCGCCTACCCGCTCCACCGCCTATCATCCGTAATGGCCGTAGCGCGCGGCTTGACCCGACTGTTCATTCCCCTTTTGCTAACCGGACTGCTTGGCTGCAATCCGGAGCGTCCGCCGGCCACCGGCCCGCAGGCCGTCCGCTATCTGGACGCGGAAGCGGTTTATATGATGCTGAGTGCGGACGAACCCATTGACGATCCGCGTGAACTCCAGCGGCTAACCGGCCGCATCCAGCAACTCCCCCCCGACCTTGGCGCCCTGCCGTGGCCGCTGCAATTGAAAGCACGATCGGAACACGAAACCCTGGCGGTTGAGATCACGCGCTTGCCCGGCTGTCTGGACGATGCCACCGCAAGATGTCCCGCCACGTTTGGCGCCGCCCTGCTGCGCGGCCAGCGCGTCTTCCTGCATTGCGAACAAGCCCTGGCCACCCCGAAACCGCAATTGCGCGGCTGCTTGCTGGGAACTGAGCGACTGCCAGACTGAGCCGCCGCGCAGCGCCAATCAAAGCGCTGGAAAAAAGAACAGGCCTCGTTTCGAGGCCTGTTCGGTGTTGCCCTGACTGTGTTGCCGGTCAATAGAACGTATTGAAAGGCATTGAGTCAATTTCTGACGGATGTGAGGGCAACTTGGCCGCGGGCGGCGGCACTAAAACCTTTTGTGAAATGACCCGTGCGCATTGGTCCGAGTCCTGCTGCTGGAACAAGCGATAGGCTTGTAGATCATAGACAGACTCTTTGCCCAAGGCGTGCATGACTTCGCGTTTCAGGGTTTCGTTCAAACTGCAGCAGGCAATGCCAATACGTTTGGCCTGCGCTCCAGCGGCTTCATCCAGCGTGGTTAACCAACGCTGAGATTCATTGAGCGCGCCCCAATATGACGTGCCGTCATGCCCGGTGGCATGGACAACGTAGCAAACGAGGTCCTGTCGATCGACGTGCATGGCGTTTCCTCTTGTTAAAACCTTGAGGAAATCGTACTCAATGTCGAAGCGCTTGACATTCGGATATCTACCTAGTTCCAGGAATTAGTTTTCCCCTGGGGCCCGCACTGCGGTTAAGATGCCATTTTTCACTGTTACCAGCCCTAGTCATCATGTCTGATATTGAAAACCTGAAAGGCCAGATCACCGCGCTCCAGAATGTGCTGAGCATGCTTATTTCCGCCACCCCGAACGCCGACCAGCTCCGCTCGGTCATCCAGGCCGTGGCGGACCAAGTTGCACCCACCCTGGATTAAACCCATCCTTCCTTCAAAGCTGGCTGGCAAAATACGATCAAGAACCTGTGCCAAACCAGCGGCGGCGAAGACGCGCCGGAAGCGCACTGAGCCATTATTCCACCGCCAACGCCGGCGGCGTGTCGGCCAAGCCCCTTACCTGATCGATCAGGAAGGGGTTTTTTATTGCTGGACGGCGACTTACGCTCCCCGCCGCGCGGACTGGACGCACTGACACTGCAACAAAGTGACAGAAGCGAGGGGTTTTATCCTCGCTTTCGTTTCATACTAATGAAAACCCGATAAGGGATAAACCTAGTTTGACCAGGAACCCGCGCCAACAAACCGAAACATCTGTCACAGGCCTTGGCCGGTGTTAGTGCCTGCTCACAGTACAAACAGCTTCTCGCCATACTTTTTCTTCATAATATCTATTCACTTCCGATACGCTCTCCGCGCGGCGGAGCGGCTCCTTTCGTCTGATCCGAGCGACTTTCAAAAACAGATTCAGACACGACTGTTTAAAGTGGGTTGACTCCATTCCCGAGTCCAAGCATAGTCACATTGCAAGATTTTCAAGTCGTGTGGTTGCGTTGAATGTGGTTGCCGTTCCCGGTGCTCAGTAGGCCAGTGCCCGTACTTGTTGTGTCTTGCGGTATATCGGGCATTCGCTCACATTAACTAGGAAATACACTATGGCCACAGGCATCGTGAAATGGTTCAACGACGATAAAGGCTACGGCTTCATCGTTCCGGACGACGGCGGTAAAGATTTGTTTGCTCACTTTTCCGAAATTCAAGCAGAAGGTCGCAAAACCTTGCTCGAAAACCAAAAAGTGAGTTTTGAAGCCACCCAAGGCCCCAAAGGCCCCCAGGCTTCCAAGATCCGCGTTCTGTGATCCACTGAACCCGGACGACAAAACCCCCGAAAGGGGGTTTTTTGTTGCCGCCCCGCTCCCAGGCAAAAAAACCGCCGTTGAGCGGATCGGTGACGCAGACGAGGCGTCCCGCGCCAGACTAGCTATTTTTTAAAAACTTGGTTAGAATGCAATTCTTGCTTGGGAAGCACTCAAGCAAACAGCGGTGGCTGTAGCTCAGTTGGTAGAGTCCCGGATTGTGATTCCGGTTGTCGTGGGTTCGAGCCCCATCAGCCACCCCAAGATTTTTTTCACGCGCCTTGCGTGGAAACAGAAAAAAGCCCGCGCATGCGGGCTTTTTTGCGTCCCGTGCCGGCGCTTTGCTCCCCTCCTCCAAGCCCGTTGGCTAGCTGTCGTCACCCTGCTCGCCCCGTTTACCAAAGGCGAGCCAGCATGGTGGGCCAATAGCCTAAAACCAGGGAGCGGGAAAGTCCGCTGTTCTCACCGATTGTGCGCCTTCCGCACACAACGCAGTCTTTCTGTGCAAGCGAACAGTCGAGTTCTAGGATGGCCTTTCCTACAACCCTGCCATTCTCTTTCCATGACACGACCCAATGAAATCAAGCCCCGTGAAGGGGATCATCCCGGCACACCGTATGCCGCGTTTCAAGAAGGCGCCGAGCTCGGTCCTGTTTCTTTTGATATCACGCCTGCCATCGTGCAGGAGTACTTTGACGCGTCGCAGTCTGATCCCGAGCTCTATCGGGTGGATGGCCGCCAAGCCGCAGCGCCCAATGTGATCCTTCCTTACATGACTGTCCCGGTCTACCAGAGTTACCCACCCATCCAGGGAATTGTCATGGCAGAGCTGGAAATGTCGTGGCATCGCCCAATCTGGGCGGACGAAACCACTCGCGTGACGGCGACCGGCAAGATTTTGCGCAAGTTTGAAAAGCGCGGCCGCCATTATGTGCAATGGGAAGGCCGTTTCAACGACGTGAATGGCCAGCCCATCGCCACGCTGCTCAACACTTTTCACGTTCCGGAGTAAGACCATGCAACGCAGCTTGAACATCACTCAGGGCATGATCGATGCCTACGGCCGCATCAATGGCGACAACGATATCATCCATTACGACCATGACTATGCCGTGGAACGCGGTTTTCGCGGCACCTTGCTGCATGGCCCGCACATGACCGCCTTGGCTGCGGACTTGGGCGCGCAGCGATACGGTGAGGCGTGGCTCTATCAGGGCAAGCTCCATACGAAATGGATCGGCCCGGTCTGCCCGGGCGATACTTTCTTGGCCAAGCTCGACGAAAGCGGCGCCATCGAAGCCCAGTCCGGTGGAAAAGTTGTCATGGTGGGCAGCGCCACCCTGGCCGAATGACAGCGCGCATCCGCCTCTCGGGGGACGCCTCGCCGCCGCAGCTTGCCGCCGCCGACTTGGCGGTGGGCGAAATTGTCGCCCAACGTGAGCTGCACCTGGACGCGCAAATGTTCGCGCAGTTCGCCGCACTCACTGGCGATGCGCACCCAATTCACTACGACGACGACTATGCCAAGCGACAAGGTCATGCGGCGCCCGTTGCTCACGGTCTACTCCTGGTCGCAATCAGCGCGCTGGGCGCCACGGCGCTGTCGGCGCAGCTTCACGATGCCATGGTTGCCATGCTGAGCGTAGAGGCGAGTTTTCAGCGTCCTGTACACCTCAACGATACGGTGCGCTGCACCTATCGCGTTGATCATATCGAAGCAAAGCGCAACAACCGATCCACGGTGGGCATCACCGTGAACATCGAAACAGTGGACGGCCACAACGGCACGCTGAGCCTCCCTCGCTGCGTCGTTCGACTGCAATTTCTGCTGAAGACCAATCTTGAGGAATCCCCCCATGCATGACAGCCTTCAAGCCGTACTGCCGCCCGGCGCCAACCCCAAGTCGACCTTCTCCCCTGCCGTGCGGGCGGGAGACTTCTTATTCATTTCCGGCATGACGGCGGTCAACCCGCAACGCGAAATCGTCGGCCACGGCGACATTGTCGAACAAGCCCGCTACATCTATCAAAAGATCGGTGCAATGTTGACCGCGGCTGGCGCCGACTTCAGCCGGGTCGTTGAGACCGTGGAATATGTCACCCAGCTTGACGACTATGCCCGCACGGCCGACGTGCGGCGAGAAATTTTCGGCGCCGGCCCTTACCCCGCTGCCACCGGCGTTCAGGTGAGTGGCCTAGTACGCCCCGGCGCGCTGATCGAAATCCGAGCTACCGCCTATTTGGGCTAGCTCTCCAAACCGGCTTAACGCAAGCTCGCAGGACGCTTTTTTTCACGACGCATCCATGGTCGAGACAACCAGGAGACAAACCATGAAACTCGTAAGCAGCTTAGCCCTCACGCTTTTTGCCTCATGCGCGATCGCTTCAGATTATCCTAGCCGCCCCCTCACCATCGTCGTTCCCTACGGTCCCGGCGGCACTAATGACATCCTTGCACGCGCGATTGCCAACAAGATTTCCGCCCCCCTTGGCCAAACCGTGGTAGTTCAGAACCGGCCTGGCGCGGGCGGAAACATCGGGGCGCAGCACGTCGCTTCTGCTACGCCCGATGGCTACACCCTCTTACTTGCCTCATCCGGCGTCTACGCAGTGAATAAGTGGCTCTACCGCGAACTGCGCTACGACCCCGCCACGGCGTTCGCGCCCGTCATCCTGGTCGGCAGCGTGCCGAACGTTTTTGTTGTGGACCCGCAGGTGCCGGCAAAGACACTCACGGAGTTGATTGCCTATGCCAAAGCGGCTCAGCCCAGCTTGGACTACGCCTCGATGGGGGCGGGCACCAGCGGGCACCTGTGCGCGGAACTGCTCAAATCCGAAGCGGGCATTGAGGCGCAACACATCGCGTACAACGGCAGCGCGGCGGCAGTCACCGGTCTGTTGAGCCGACAAGTCCAATTCATGTGCGACAACCTCCCCACCGCTCTGCCCCAGATCAAGGCGGGCAAGCTGCGCCCCGTCGCCGTCAGCAGCTTGGAGCGAGCGCCCCTGCTGCCCGATGTGCCGACTGTTGCCGAGTCTGGTTTCCCCGGCTTTGAGGCGACGGCCTGGTTCGCCATTGCCGCCCCGGCGGGCACGCCACAGGCCATTACGCAACGCCTGAACAAGGAAATCACTGCTGCGCTGCAGTCTCCCGACGTCGCACGTCTTTTGCACGATCAGGGTGTGGTGTTCCGTCCCAACACAGCCGAGGCGTTCAGCCGCTTCATTGCTACTGAATCAGACAAGTGGAAAGCGGTGATCGAACGCACGGGTTCCCGAGTCGATTGACCTTACTTCTTATGGACACTATGAGCACATCTGCACAACAACACGCTGTCGAGACGACTGCGACGCCCTGGGTCCAAGCGGCACTGGCACCTCGTTCCATCGCCATCGTGGGCGCTTCGGATAATCCGGAAAAAATAGGTGGCCGACCGATCAAGTACATGCTCAAGCATGGCTATAACGGTCGTATCTATCCCATCAACCCCCAGCGCAGTCACGTCCAGAGCCTACCCGCTTGGCCGAACTTGGACGCCGTGGACCAGACGATCGACATGGTCTTGGTGTGCGTGGGCGGTGAAGATGCCGTCCAGGCGGTGCGCGACAGCGCCCGCCTGGGTGTGCGGATATGCGTCATCATTTCTTCCGGTTTCGCGGAGACCGGCGACCAAGGTCGAGCAGCGCAGACACGCATGCTCGAGGCGGCGGCAAGCACCGGCATGCGCCTGCTAGGACCGAATACGCAGGGGCTGGCCAACTTTCAGAATGGTGCGATCGCTACATTCGCCACGCTGCTCAGTGAAATTCCACCTCAGGACGGCCAAGTGGCCATCATCAGCCAAAGCGGGGCCATGAGTATGGTTCCTTATGCCCATCTGCGAGCAGCGGGCATGGGCGTGCGCTATTCGATCGCCACCGGCAACGAATGCGATCTCAATGTGGCCGACTTCACGGAGGCGGTGCTGACCGATCCCGATGTCCGGCTCATCCTGCTTTATATGGAGCATCTTGCCGACCCAGCGACATTAGCCCAGGCGGCCGCTGTCGCCGCCACGCGCCATATCCCCATTCTGGCGTTGAAAGCGGGCGTCTCCGATCAAGGCCAGCAGGCGGCGCAATCGCACACCGGCGCCCTCACCACGGAAGACCGCGTCCTGGATACCTGGTTCCGCCAACATGGCATTCTACGCGTGCCCGACGCGCGCAGTCTGGTGCAAGGCGCGCGACTGCTGCTGCGTCACGGCAGCCTTCGCGGCCGGCGATTGACGATACTCAGCAACTCCGGCGCAGCGTGCGTCATGGGCGCGGATGCGGCGGACCGCAATGGCCTGGAAGTCGTCGCTTTGCCGCAAGAGCTACGAGCGCGCATCGATGCGGTGCTGCCGAGCTTCGCCAGCAGCATGAATCCGATCGACCTGACGGCCGCGCTGCTGGGCAACAGCCATTTGCTGGGACAGGTGTTGACCGTTCTGGCCTCCGCGCCCGTTAGCGATGCGCTGTTCATTACCCTGCCCATGTCCGGTAAAGGCTACGATACGGAGCAGTTCGCCCGCGACGCGGCGGCCTATACCCGCGATACCGGGGTTCCAGTCGTTATCGGCTGCCCGTTGCTGGAGAGCCGTCAAACCTTCGAAAGAGCCGGTTTGGTCTGCTTCGAGCATGATGACGATGCACTGGCCGCCTTGGGTCAGTTGGCACGCATTTCCTCGTGGCGTGCCGCTGTACCCCGGCATGTGCCGCGTCGAACGCCTGCAACCGTGGTGCCCAGTCGTGCGGGTTTCTTATCGGAGGCGGACAGCTTGGAACTGATTGAAGCCGTCGGCATACGGACCGCGCCGTGGCGTCTTTGTCTGAACGAAGACAGCATGGCCGCGACGCTCTCCAGCCTTCCTCGTCCGTGGGTCGTCAAGGCTTGCTCGGCCCAGATCCCGCACAAATCGGACTACGGACTGGTTCATCTCGGGGTGCAAGACGATCACCAGGCCTTGGCTTTGTTTCCAGCGCTACGTCAGCGAGTAAACGATTTGCAGAAGCCTTTCGACGGCGTCATTGTCGCCTCCATGGTGAAGACGCAGCGTGAATTCATGATAGGCGCGCGCTGGGATCCGCAGTTCGGTTGCGTTCTGATTGCCGGTGATGGCGGCAAATACATAGAAGCCATGCCGGATGTGGTCACCCTGATTTACCCCTTCGATGCGGCCTATGCCCAATCTCGCTTACAAGAGTTGCGGATTGCCCCGCTGTTCGAAGGAACGCGTGGAGATCCCCCCTTGCCCTTGCGCGAGTTGGCTCAAGCCATGGTCCGCCTAGCAGCCTGGCTGGATGCCCATGCCGGCGCGGTGGCCTCCGTCGATATCAACCCCCTCATCGCCAGTCGAGACGGTAGACTGTACGCCGCCGACGCGCTCGTCGACAGCGGAGCGCCCGGCTAAGCCGTCAAGACCCAAGCAACTATGGACAACGCCACACAGAAAGAGTATTTCATCAACGGTTTGGCCAAGGGCCTGGCTATTATTCAGACGTTCAACAACGAAGCCCGAGCCCTGACGCTGGCTGAGGCAGCCTACCGCACCGGTCTGAGTCGCGCGGCGGCTCGCCGGGTATTGCTGACCCTGGAGGGCCTTGGCTTCGTCACTCGTTGCGGTGATCGCCATTTCGCGTTGACGCCGCGCGTACTGTCGCTCGGCTACGCCTATCTATCGTCCATGCCTTTATGGAGTTTCGCTGAATCCGTACTCGAAAGCCTGGTTGAAGAGTTGCGAGAAACCTGCAGCATCGCCGCAGTGGATGGGACCGAGCTGGTCTATGTTTCCCGTGTGTCGCTGCATCGAACGCTGAGCCAGGGATTATCCATCGGCTCACGGATTCCCCTGTATTGCCACTCCGCCGGCAGGGTGCTGCTCTCCGGTTTCACACCTGAACAGCTGGAAGACTATCTGGATCATGCCCAATTGAATCCTCTGACTTCGCGTACCGTCACCGACCGCGCCCGCCTGAGGCAGATCGTCCAGGAAGTACGACGCAAGGGCTACTCGTGGAGTCATGGCGAAGTGGAAGAACACACCACGGGTTTATCGGTGCCGATTTTCCAGCAGGGAAGACTGATTGCCGCACTCAACCTGAGCCGGATGCGCACCGATCACGATGTAACGGCCCCTATCAATGAGGAGCTCCAGTGGTGCGGCGACTATCTGCAGCCCTTGCGTCGAGCGGCGGGTCGATTGACCGCTGCGCTGTCCGTAGAGCAAGCGCCACGTATCGTCAGAATGGAACGCCCGCCGTCACGCTCGAACAGTGAGTCCTCAACATGAAACTTCTCTCCCCTCACCTTCTTGCCGGCCTAGCTCTGCGCAACCGCCTCGTCGTTGCCCCGATGTCTCGTATGCAGGGTGATTCTGCGGGCATGCCCAATGTCGATGCGGCCGCCTACTACGCTCGCTTTGCTCTCAACGGCGTCGGCCTGATCCTCACTGAAGCGCTCTATACGGCAGGCCCTGCTTCCCGCGCCTATTACGGCCAGCCCGGGCTGACCAATCCGGAACAGGCCGGGCACTGGCGCACGATCTGCGACGCCGTGCATCAGCACGGTGGACGCCTTTTTGCACAGCTGCAGCACGCTGGAAAATTGGCCGAACCCGGCTTGCACGACCGGCCGCTCGGCCCCGTCGATGGCGTTGCCGCAGGCCTATCGTGGCAGACGCAGCGCCCAAACGTACCCGCCCACAGAGCGACCGACGAGGAAATCGAGCAAATCGTACAAGGATATGGAGAGTCGGCGCGATGGGCGGAAGAAGCGGGCTTCGACGGTATCGAAATCCACGGAGCGAGGGGGTATCTGATCAATGACTTTCTCAGCGCCGGCAATACACGCAACGATCGCTGGGGAGACCGGCCACATTTGGCAGAGGCCGTTCTGCAGCGCGTAAAAGCGCAGTGCAGCCTTCCTGTCAGTTTCAATTACTCCCAGTACAAAATGGACGACTACCATCATCAAATGCCGGGCGGGCCCGTCGCGCTGGCAGCGCTCTTTCAACGCTTGCGCCACGCCGGTGCCGACATTCTCCACCTCAGCGCTCGGCGCATTCTGCACCCGGAACCCTGGGGAGAGCGCTTGGTGGATATTGCAGCCCGCAGCGCTCCCGGGCCGTTACTCATCAACGGCGGGATCAGGACCCTGCAAGCCTGTGAACAGGCGCTCGCAGACACCCCCGCCGATGGGGTGGCCCTGGCCCGCCCCTTCCTGGCCAATCCCGATTGGTTGCCGCGCAGTCTGGCCGGCGACGTACTGCGAGACTATGAACCGGGCATGGAGCGCCGCCCGCTACTCGCCTAAGGATACAAGCCGGCTCGCCTTGGTCAACTCAAGGGCTCGTCGCTCGCTTCCCCCTCCTCGTCCGCACCCTCATACCACGGATGACTCAAGTCCAGACCCGCCAAGGCGGATCGAATCGGGGAGTCCGGCATTGCCACCGCATCCCGCAACATGTCCAACGCGAGCGCCATCGGGCCCGACATCTTGGCCGCAAACCGCTCGCGGAACGACTCCAGACTCGGCACGACGCAGGAGAGCCGGAAGTCGATTTTCTGGGGCAGCGCGTCATAGACGTTATACGCCGTGAAGACTTTTTCGCCCTCTTTGTGCTTGAGTCTCAGCTCGGCGGCCCGCAGCGACAGCAAGGTCAGGCAGAAGAACTCGGGCTTTCCGCCCCGATGCACGTTGCGTGCAAATCCAAGGAGCAAGGTTTTGAAAGCCACGCTCCGCGGCAGGCCGCACTCCTCAATCAGCTCCCGCTCGGCGGCGCGTTGGACAAGGCTCACCAAGTCCTTAGCGTGCCGAAGGTCTTGCCAGTCCGCCGACCCGGAACCACTGGGCGCCCAGGTATTGCCGCTTTGCGCATTGCTGGCGGCTTGCCCGGTAATGATCAAGCTGCCGTCCGACGTGATCGCCAGCGTTGAAACCCCGATATGGTTGGAGCAGGCGGAATCGATCAACTTCTTGATGAACAAGTCTTCAGAAGCGGCGCCCGGCTGCGCAAACAGGCTGACGCCGTCATAAACTTCGCTTTCATAAGGAGACACATCCGGGTCCCAGGCTTCCCGCCGCTTCTGAACTTTCTTGAAAGAAACGTCGTTGGTGGCCAGGCCATAAAAATAGCGCGTCCGCTGCAGCGTAAGCGGTTTCGACAAGCCATCCGGGCCCAGCAATAAATCCGAACCCAGCCGGATTTTCGTCTCGTCAAAAATCAGCGCGCCCCGGCGCGTGGCTTCCGCAACGGCAAACGGCAGCAAGTCGGTCCCGGGGTTTTTCAAGGACCACTTTTCTTTTTTCAACGTGAACGGGATCCTGCTCGCCAGCACCAGCGCGCGATTGACCGCCGGGCTATAAAGAAACCGGTTGGCGATCGGCGCCGCCGTGGACGAGCGATAACCCGACCGCTTGTAGTCCGGATCCACCCGCCAGGCGGCCGTCGCCGGGATGGCCTCGCACTCCCAGGACTGCGCCCTTGCCAAGGTCTGCCGGATGGCCAGCCAGGCCGAGTAGAGGGAAACCAGCGCGGACACCAAGAGCAAGGCCAAGCGGCCCCCCTCCTCGCGCAGTCGCAGTTGAAGCGGTATCCAATAGGAATCGATCAACTGCCGGAACAAGACGTCCAACTCAAAAACCGACCAGAACCCCAACACGAACAAGGCGAAGGTGATCAAGGACGTCATCATCTTTATCTTGATCTGGCCCCGTTCCTGAGCCGTTTTCAGCGCCCATTGACGCTGCAGCCAACCTTTGATTCTCATCCACACAGCGCGCCCGCCTGGCAAAGCCGTTTAGCTATCATGACCCACGTTCTCTTTCTATAAAGGTCCAGAGCTTAAGCCAGGCCTCAAACCGCGAGCAATCCCTTTTCGCTCGGGGCGGCGATGCAAACGGTTACCCGCGTAGAGTCTGGGAAAGCCTCTTGTCAGGCCCCAAGTGCTATGGTTTTTAGATACATTCAGGAGACAAGCATGAGCCAGACGCTGGAAACCATTACTCGCTTCATGCGTGAAGAGTCCTTAATGCTTGTCACGGCAGAGTCTTGCACAGCGGGCTTGATTGCGGCCACGCTGGCAGACGCGCCAGGCGCCGGACAACTGCTGGATTGCGCTTTCGTGGTCTATTCTCCTGAGGCAAAACAGCGCTGTCTCTCGGTCAATCCGAAAACCATCGAGCAATTCAACCTGACCAGCGAAGCCGTTGCCCGGGAAATGGCGCTAGGCGCGCTCCGCCACAGCCGCGCCAATCTGGCCATCGCCAACACCGGCGTGGCGGATCAGGTCGACGATGACATCCCTGCTGGTACACAGTGTTTTGCCTGGGCCTTCGTTCAGCTCTCCAAGATCGGCATCGTCGTGTTCAGCGAAACACGCCGATTTGACGGCGCACGCAATGAGATCCGCGAAGCCAGCGCCCATTATGCGCTGACGCGCATTCCGCATTTCTTCGGACAATTGAAGAGCTAGGCTTGATCAAGCATAAACCTGATTTCGGCCTGCCCGCTTGGCACAATAAAGATGATGGTCCGCCCGCTGGAGCATATCGTCCAAGGAGTCATTCCCCACCTCCTGCACCAGGCCGAAGCTGGCCGTGACCCTCAATGCCTCCCAGGGCGACGCAAAGGTTTGCGCCGCAATTCTGCGGCGCACTCGTTCCGCCACGGCCTGGGCCTGCGGCCTGTCCGCCCCGTACAGCAACACGACAAACTCTTCGCCGCCAAAACGGGCCACCAGGTCCGTCTCCCGGACTTCGCCGCGCAATATCTGCGCGAAGGCGGTCAAGACATGGTCTCCCGCCGAATGTCCCCACTTGTCATTGACGCTTTTGAAATGATCCAGATCGCCCATGATGACGCTGATGGGCCCGCGCTTGCGCTGGCTGGGCAGAAAAAACGGTTCGGCCGCCTCATGGAAGGCCCGGCGGTTCAACAGCCCCGTCAAGGGATCGTTGTCGCGCTCGGTGCTGAGCTGCCGCACCACGTCTCGCACCGCGGTTGCCAGCAACAAACTGCCGTACAGAAAGCACACGAGCAGGACACCGGTAATGGACAGCCACCACAACGACGTTTGGCCGAACAAGGCGCCAGGCTCCAGCTGCTTACCGCCTGAATAAAGGAAAAAATCCC
>Ga0265293_10009440_pt1 | contig 14020 bp, 16 predicted proteins | sample Munlanlewell138R_FD_192505 | JGI IMG/M metagenome (GOLD analysis project Ga0265293, IMG submission 192505) | Leachate microbial communities from a municipal landfill in Southern Ontario, Canada - Leachate well 138R | ecosystem: Engineered > Solid waste > Landfill > Unclassified | place: Canada...
GCTGGCCTGCGGCGCACAAGTTCAGATTGTAAAGGAGTCATGCCATGCTTAAGGGAACCATCATCGACACCATCGTGTCCACGCGCAAGCAGACGTCTTTGGTGGGCAGCAAGTTCATGGAGGTGCGTCTCATCAAAAATGAGGTGCTGACCGACGAATACATCATTGCGGTGGACAGCGTGGGGGCGGGGATCGGCGAGACCGTCCTGCTCACCACGGGCAGTGCCGCCCGACTGGCGCTCAGCAACCAGCAGGCGCCGGTGGATGCGGTCATTGTCGGCATTGTCGACCGGCGATAACCCCCGGTGGTCCGCACGCCCCGGAGCAATGTCGCCTCTTGGCGTGGGCGGATTCGATGCTGCCGGATACGGTAGCAGGGCTGAGCCTGATGTCATGGGTTCAGCGGGTCAAGTATTTGCCGGACGGCGGGGGACTTGGCTCAAAGAGTAGAAAAACATCGAGAAAAGAGAAGAGACGGTATGACAACAGCAGTTGGCGTGATTGAGCTGAAAAGCATTGCCCAGGGCGTGGCCGCCACCGACGCCGCGCTGAAAAGCGCAGGGGTCAAACTGGTGTCGGCGCATCCTGCCTGCCCGGGTAAATATGAAATCATCCTCACGGGTGCCATTGCGGACGTGTCCGCCGCCTGTGAACATGTGCGCGCTCGTTTTGACGAGACGCTGGTGGATGTGGCGGTCATTGGCCGCATTGACCCGCAGGTCACCGCCGCCCTGTCCGGCACCCAAACGGTGGCGCGGGAGGGGAGCCTGGGCGTCATTGAGACCTATTCCGCCGCCTGTATCATCAAGGCGGCTGATTTGGCGGTGAAGACCGCGCGGGTGGAAATTTTTGAGCTCCGTGTCTCGCAGGGGATGGGTGGCAAGGGCATTGTGCTGATCACCGGCGAGGTGGGGGATGTGACCGCCGCAGTCGAGGTAGGGAAGGACTATGCCGTGAAGCAAGGGCTGTTTGCCCACAGCGCGATCATTCCCGCGCCCCACGCGGAATTGTGGGACCAGCTCTGAGCCGTCTGTCGGAGAGAAAACGGCGTGCTGACCCGGGTGTTCGGATCCGGACGCCGCACGGTTTGAATTGTTCACACCACGGTTTGTTGCCTTGAAAGGAGTGGTATTCTTCATGGACCAAAAGGGCTTTGTGATTGAAAAGAGTCCTCGTATTGACCGCTTGGTGGCGCATTTGTATGCTGCCCCGCCTGTCATTGAGGCAGACCGCGCGGAGCTGCTCACCGAAAGCTATCGGCGTACCGAGGCGTTGCCTGTGATACGCCGCCGCTCCGCCGCTTTTGCGCATATTTTGCGCCATATACCCATTGTCATCCGCCCCGACGAGCTGGTGGTGGGCAGTAATGCCGTCGCGCCCCGGGGGTGTCAGGTGTTTCCGGAGTACTCCTTTGAGTGGCTGCAGGCCGAGCTGGACACCGTGTCGAGCAGGGCCGCCGACCCGTTTTTCATCGCGGAGGACACCAAGGCGCGTTTGCGGGCAGTCTTCCCCTACTGGAAGGGAAAGACCGTCTCGGACTTAGCCGCCGAGCAGATGGACCCCCATGCGCTGGATGTGTTTTTGCACCACGGCATCTTTACGGTGGGCAACTACTTTTACAACGGTGTCGGGCATGTGTGCGTGGACTATCAAAAGGTGCTGCGGGGCGGACTGGCGGCGGTCATCGCACAGGCAGAGGCAGAGCGGGAGCGGCTTTCGGTGTCGGACGCTGATTACGCGAGACGCCGGCACTTTTTGGAGGCGGTGATGGAGAGCTGTGAAGCGGTGGTCGACTATGCCCGCCGGTACAGCCGTCTGGCCGCCGAGCAGGCGGCTGCGTGCACCGACCCCCGCCGCCGCGCGGAGCTGGAGACCATGGCGGAAACCTGTGCCCATGTGCCCCTGCATGGGGCGCGCAACTTCCGTGAGGCGTGTCAATCCTTCTGGTTTATCCAGCAACTGCTGCAACTGGAGGCCAGCGGCCATTCCATCTCCCCCGGCCGCTTTGACCAATATATGTATCCCTTCTATGAGTGGGATATGTCGGCGGGTCGCCTGACCCGTGAGCAGGCGCAGGAGCTGATTGACTGCCTCTGGGTGAAGCTGAATGACTTAAATAAGGTCAGAGACGCCGCCTCCGCCGAGGGCTTTGCGGGCTACGGCCTGTTTCAGAACCTGATTGTGGGCGGGCAGGATACAGAGGGCAAGGATGCGACCAACGACCTTTCTTTCCTCTGTTTGGAGGCGTCCATGCATGTGCGCCTGCCCCAGCCCTCCCTGTCGGTCCGTGTATGGGAGGGGAGCCCCAATGAGCTGCTGCTCAAGGCCGCCGCGGTCAGCCGCGAGGGCATGGGGGTGCCTGCCTACTACAACGACGAGATCGTCATTCCGGCGATGATGAAAAGAGGGATCCCCCTCAAGCAGGCGCGGGACTACTGCATCATCGGCTGTGTGGAGCCGCAGGTGGCCGGCAAGACCGACGGCTGGCATGACGCCGCCTTCTTTAACATGTGTCGCCCGCTGGAGCTGGTTTTCTCGAACGGGTGTGACAAGGGCAAGCGGGTCGGACCCGAGACCGGCACGCCGGAGCAACTGAACAGTTTTGAGAAATTCTTTGCCGCGTACCAGCAGCAAGAGGCCTACCAGATTTCGCTGATGGTCAACGCCGACAATGCGGTGGACACCGCCCATGCCCTGCGCTGTCCGTTGCCCTTTGAGTCCTGCCTGGTGGACAACTGCCTCAGCACGGGCAAAAGTGTGCAGGAGGGGGGCGCGCAGTATAACTTCACCGGTCCCCAGGGCTTTGGGATTGCCAATGTGACCGACGCGCTGTGGGCTGTCAAGGCATTGGTGTACGATACCAAGACCATCACGCTCGCCCAGTTGGAGGAAGCGCTGCGCTACAACTTTGGGCGCGGGTTTTCGGGAGAGGCAGCTTTGACGCTGACCGCTGCCGCCGCTGCCGCCCTGGTGCGGGAGGGGGGGACGCTGACCGATCAGGTGATTGGCGACATCTACCGCCGGATCACCGCCGACAGCGGCTCCAACCCCGAGCAGAAAGCCCTTTTCTCGCGTATCTTAGAGCAAATTGAGAGCTTGCCCAAGTACGGCAACGACATTGAGGCGGTAGACCTCTTTGCCCGTGAGGTTGCCTATACTTACACCAAAGAGGTGGAAAAATACAAAAACCCCCGGGGGGGAGTCTACCAAGCGGGACTGTACCCGGTCTCCGCCAACGTACCGCTGGGGGCGCAAACGGGAGCGACCCCGGACGGCCGGTTGGCCTTTACCCCCATCGCCGACGGGGTGGGGCCTGCCTCCGGGCGGGACACCGCGGGGCCGACCGCCGCTGCCAACTCGGTGGCGAAGTTAGACCATATCATCGCCTCCAACGGCACCCTTTTCAACCAGAAGTTTCATCCCTCCGCTTTGGCGGGACAGTCGGGGCTGCAAAACTTTGTCTCGCTGATTCGGGGCTTCTTTGACCAAAAGGGGATGCAGATTCAGTTCAATGTGGTCAGTCGGGAGACACTGATTGACGCCCAGCAGCACCCTGAGCAGTATAAGAACCTGGTGGTGCGTGTCGCCGGCTACTCGGCACTGTTCACCAGCCTGTCCCGCGCGTTGCAGGATGATATCATCAACCGCACCGAGCAGGGGGGGCTATGAGAGCAACGCGGAAGAGGAGGGCCGCCCATGAATGAACCGTCTATGCGCTATGGAGCGGTCGCGAGTGGGATCGAGCAGACCAGGGGGCGTATTTTCGATATCCAGCGTTTTTCCATCCATGACGGGCCGGGAATCCGGACACTGGTGTTTTTCAAGGGCTGTCGGCTCCGCTGCCGCTGGTGCTCCAATCCCGAGTCACAGGCGTATGAGGTGGAGACGCTGACCCTGCACGGCAAGCCCAAGACGGTCGGCCGTGATGTCACGGTGGGCGAGGTGATGGAAACCGTGCTGCGTGACCTGCCCTACTACCGCCGTTCGGGCGGTGGGGTGACCCTGTCGGGCGGGGAACCGCTGCTGCAGCCGGAGTTTGCCGCGAGCCTGCTGCAAAGCTGTCACAAACACAATCTGCACACGGCCGTCGAGACGGCGGCCTATGTGCCGGCCGAGAATATCGCACAGGTGTTGCCGCACCTGGATTTGGTGCTGCTGGACATCAAGCACATGGACCCCGACAAACACAAGACCCATGTCGGGCAAAGCAACGCCACGACCCTGGCGAACGCCGCTCTTTTTGCCAAGGGCGCCAAAGAGCTGATCATCCGCGTCCCGGTGGTCCCGGGATTTAATGATACCGAGCGGGAGATTGCCGACATTGCCGCCTTTGCCCGCTCGCTGCCCGGGGTGCGGCGCTTGCACCTGCTGCCCTACCATCGCCTGGGGCAGGACAAATATGAGGGGCTCGGTCGCCCCTACCCGCTGGACGGGGTGTTGCCCCCGACGGCAAGTCAGATGAACAAACTGTTGGCGGCCGCCGAAGCGAGCGGCTTGCTTTGCCAGATCGGAGGATGAGATGGAGCTGACCAACCTGATGCGTATCGTGCAGGAACAGGTTCCGGGCAAACAGGTGACCCTGGCGCATATCATTGCCAACCCGGAGCCGTCTCTCTATCAAAAAATGGGGCTGGACATGGGGGTTGACCCCAAAAAGGCTGCCATTGGGGTGCTGACGGTCAGCCCGGCGGAGGCTGCTGTCATTGCCGCCGACATTGCCAGCAAGTCCTCGGGGGCCTCGCTGGGCGTGGTCGATCGCTGTAGCGGTACCCTCATCATCACCGGGACGATCTCCCAGGTGTCCGCCGGCTTTTCGGCGGTCTGCGCTTACCTACAGAATACCCTGGGGTATACGGTCTGCGCCATGACCCAAACCTAAAGGGGGACGCTGACAGGACACATGCTTTTTGCGGCGGGTTCATATAGTAGAGATGTGCCATTGATGTACCAGGCAAACAGTGGGTTTTATAAAAAGCTGAAAGGAGTCGGAAGATGAGTCAAACCACAGTCATTTGTTTTGCCAACAACAAAGGGGGTAGCGGGAAGTCAACCACCTGCTCCAATGTCGGGTACTGCATGACCAAGCTGGGTAAAAAGGTCCTACTCATTGACGGGGATATGCAGATGAACCTGTCGCTGGCTTTTTTCCATGAGGACACGGTTTTGAACTATGCCAAGTCGGGCACCAATATCTACACCGCCATCAAGGAACAAAAGCCGCTGGAAAGATTCATCGTCCACACGGCCTATGAGGGGCTGGATATGGTCCCCTCCTCCTCTCTGATGAGCAGCATCGAATACGACCTTTTCTCCATGTGGCAACGGGAATACATCCTGAAAAAGTGCATGGCAGGTATAAAAACGGCCGGAAAGTACGATTATATACTCATTGACGCACCGCCGACCCTGGGCGGCTGGGTGATGAATATTATGTGTGCCTCCGACTTCCTTTTGATCCCCGTGGAGGCCACTCCGTGGGGATTGTTTGGTCTTGCCAACATGTTTGAGTTTTTCAGCCAGGTGAAAACCATTGCCCCCGATATTTCCCTGATGGGTGTGGCGATCACCAAGGCTGATGAGCGCAAAAACTACTTCAAGCAGACCTTAGAGTCACTCCGAACACTGCCGGATATCACTTTGTTTACCAACTATATTCGGGTGGACAGTACCATTGAGTGGGCGCAGGAACACAGCAAGCCGGTCATGGCTTACCGCAAATCCAGCCGCAGCGCCAAGGAATATCTTGAATTAGCAAAGGAGATTGTCGACCATGCCAGTCGGTAAAAGCAGTTTGGAGCGCGCGGCCAATAGCGCCGCCGAAACCAAAAAAAACGGGAGAATCGAAAAACCGCAAACGGACAGGGAAGCCCTGCCCGAGGAGCGGCTGTCCGCAGAGTCCGCTTTGCAGGACTCGGCACAGAAGGCTCCGCCGCCGAAGGGGACTGCCAAGCAGAAAAAAAGCGCTGCCTCAAAGTCCATGACGCCCAAAGAAGAGACATCCCCGGGTGTATATGTGCAAAACAGCACCACCCCCGCGGAGAGTGAGTCGGACCTTCTGGCGCCCCCTGCCACCGACCCGACCTCACCTCCGACAGGGGAACCGGCGGTGAATCCCAGCACATTCCCCACCACCAATGCCGCCCCACCCACCTACCCGCCCAGCATCCCCACGGTGGACCCCGCCCCCGAACCTGCGCCCTCGCCTGCCGGTGAGCCGGCGGAGTTCCCGGTGCCGGATCCGTCCTTTCCGATGCAAACCCCTCCCTCCGCCACCGCTCACAAAGAGGGGAACGCCGATGCCTCTGTCTTTGAGGATGAGTACGATTCTGCCGCCTCGACTCCCGGCGCCACCGCACGTTCCGAGGAGGAGGAGGAGGATATGAGCGAATCCTCCCCGGAGGAACAGGCGGTTGGCGGTATTTTTTCCATTGGGGACGACATGCCGAACCACTTGCTCTGAGGGAACGAGCAAAGCCGAGAAGCGCTGCGGCGATACTTGAAAAAAGCAGGGGATACGCTACCTCGCTGTCCGGGTGAGGGCAGGGGGAGTTTTTGCCCGATCTGCCGCCGTGGCGTTTGCGTCGGCGGACGGGTAGGGCGTTGCCCGTGAACGGTTGCTTGCGCTCTTGTGGGAACCACGGTTTTGCCGTGGTTCCCTTTTTTGAAAGGGTGGCGGGCGCACAGGTTTCTGCTCCGGAAGCGGCGGGGGGGCGCAGGGGAAAGTAAAAAATCCGCCGTTGACGGCGGATTTGCGTTGTGTTTTTGGATGGATTATGGTATAATGCAGGTACTTGGTATTGCTTTCGCAATACCGGGAGCTGACGCTCTCCCCCGCATTGACATGCGGGGGCCTGATGGAGGACAGGGCACTTCCGGTCATATGGCGGGGAGTATTGTCTACTTTGGTTGTCCTTTGAGGAGCATGCCGTTTTCTCCCCTTGGCGGCTTGTCCGCCGCCGGCGACAGCAGCTTCAGATAAGCGGCGAAGGCGGAGGGCAGAGCGTACTGTTTCCTGAGGGCCTCGGGGCTGACAAAGAGGAGGTCCTTGCCTGCCTCGCTTGTCGGTGCAGGTGCCACGTGGGCCATGACCTGCACCCGATACCCGATCATATGCCAGGTGAGGTGGGTAAAGACGTGCTTGGCGGGGGGGAGCGCCTGTATATCGGTTGCCGACAAGCCCCGCTGTTCGCAGTAGGCTTTGACCTGCGCCATGTCGAGATGTCCCTCCGCGGCCGGCAGTTCCCACAGCCCTTCCAGCAGTCCCTTTTCGGTGCGCCGGCGCAGGGCGACCTTGTCGCCGAAACACAGCAACAGCACGGTGCGCTGCTCGTGGCGGCGCTTGGTTTTGCTGATGCGGGTGGGTAACAGCGCACTCAGCCCGCCCGCCTTGGCGGCGCAATAGCCGCTGACGGGGCAGGACTCACAGAGCGCTCCGCCGCCCGGCAAACAGACCAGCGCGCCGAGCTCGATCAAGGCTTGTGTGAAGTCCCCCGCAGCGTCGGGGGGGATCAGTGCCCGTACCAGTACCTCGGTGTCGGACTTTACCTGTGCGTCCAGGACGTTTCGGTCATCTGCCAACAGGCGCGCCACGAGGCGCAACACGTTGCCGTCCACGGCGGGGGAGGGGATGCCGTAGGCGATGGAGGCGATGGCGCCGGCGGTGTAGCTGCCGATGCCGCATAGTTTTTTCAGTTCTTTTTCATCTGCCGGCAACCGGCCCCCATACTCCTGCATCACGGTGCGGGCGGCTTTCTGCATATTCCGCACCCGGCTGTAATACCCCAGCCCCTCCCACAGCTTCAGCAGCAATCCTTCCTCCGCCGCCGCGAGGTCGGCCGTGGTGGGCAGTGCCGCCATGAAGTTTTGGTAGTAGGGCTTCACCGTTTCCACCCGGGTTTGCTGCAGCATGATTTCTGACACCCAGATGCTGTACGGGCTTTTCTGCTGCCGCCAGGGGAGATCCCGTTGGTGGGCGCGGTACCAGGCGAGCAGGGGCTCTACCATAGGGCGGAGCCGCTCTGCCTGCTGCGCGAGCACCGCTTTGTCCAGGTGGTAGGTGGGGGTGGTCATGAGGGGTCCGAGGCGGCTGCCACCACGGTCATGGACCTGATGGTCACGGGAGTGAGGGGTTGGTCGGCGCGGTTGGTGGGGACGGCGGCAATGGCGTCCACGACCTCCATGCCCTTGACCACCCGCCCGAACGCAGCGTAGGCGCCGTCCAGATGGGGGGCGTCCCGGTGCATGATGAAAAACTGCGAGGAGGCGGAGTTGGGCATGGACGAGCGCGCCATGGAGATGACCCCGCGGGTGTGGTGCAAGGGGTTTTGAATGCCGTTTTGGGCAAACTCCCCTTTGATGCAGGTGCCTGCCCCGCCGGTGCCGTTGCCGAGCGGACAGCCGCCCTGGATCATGAAGCCGGGGATGACCCGGTGAAAGGTCAGGCCGTCATAAAAGCCTGCCCGCACCAGTTTTTCAAAGTTTGCCACGGTGAGGGGTGCTGTTTCGGGGGACAGCTCCAAAAGGATCTCATCACCGTTTGCCATTTCCATACGAATCATTTTGTGGCACTCCTATAGATGAAATTGGGTTGACCGAAATATAATGAAAAAGAGACCGCACAGTGGCCGTAACTTGAACAGGGGGCTTTTATGAAAAAACTGAAGGACTTGAATTACCAGCGGATCGCGTCCGTCATCATTGTGGTAGCCAGCGTGGCGCTGTGTGCCGTGGTGCTCTTTCGCTACCTTCTCATCATCGGGCTGCCCTTTTTCCTGGCATGGGGGGCGGCGCTGTTGGTGCGCCCGGTAGCCGTGTTTCTGCACAAAAAAGCAAAGTTTCCTTTACGTGTCACCAGTGTGGTGCTGGTTTTGCTGCTCATGGGGCTGATCGGGTTCGGGCTGTTTTTGCTGGGGAGCCGCTTGTTCCGGGAGTTGCGGGACCTGATCCTGCGCCTGAAGGATAACCCCGATATCATTGAGGATGTCTTTGTCAAAATCAATGCGTTCTTAGACAGATTGCAGCAGTACATCCCCACCATCCCCGACCTTGGGAAAACCGATGTCATCAGTGAGACCAATGACTGGATGAAGGAGTTTCTGGTCAAGACCATCACGGATATCCTGAACGCCATGCCCCGGATGCTGGGCAAACTGGTCATCGGACTGCCCGGTTTTCTGGTGTCTGTGTTGGTGCTGGTCATCTCTGCCGTCTACTTCGCACTCGACCTCGACCGTATTCACCTGAGCCTGAACAACTTCATCCCGGTACAGTGGCGGGACCGTGTCAAGCAGTTCAAAAAAGGCGCCTTTTCCACCGCGATCAGTTATTTGAACTCGTACTTGACCCTGATGTTCATTACATTTGTGATGTTGCTGGTGGGGTTCCTCATCCTTGATGTGAACTATGCGCTGTTACTGGCGGTGATTTTCGCTTTCTTAGACCTGCTGCCCGTCATTGGGGTGGGGACCATGCTGATCCCCTGGGGGGCTTTCTGCCTGCTGACCGGCAATGTGCGGCTGGGCGCGGCGCTGCTGATTCTATACGCCATCATTGCCATTGTCCGCCAGTTCTTGGAGCCGCGCATTCTGGGGCAAAACCTGGGGATTCATCCTTTGCTGACCCTGGTCAGCATGTATGCGGGCTTGCAGCTCCTTGGCTTTGTGGGGATGCTGCTCGGGCCGGTGGTCGGCGTGGCGATTCGCGCTGTGTATAAGTGGCGCAAAGGAGAGCCGACCGACAAACCAAAGTCCGCCTCCGCGAAGTCCTCCGCCCCGCCCCCGGCCCCGCCGCCCTCTCCGCCGACAGGAGTGTAAACACATCTTTTCATGAATGGTTGAATCGGCGCTGCCTCGGACAAAGGCGCCGGGCTGGATGACTTGACAGGGGCGCGTGTGTATGCGCGCACGGCGGCGCGGGCGAGCCGGGGGACGAACGCAGAGCAAGAACGCCGCACGGCCGTGTCTGTGCGCGCACGGCGGCGCAGGCGAGCCTGTCGGCTGCGTCAATCAGGACTGTTGAGGAAAACAAAAAACCCACCAATGGCGGTGGGTTTTTTGATGCCCATGCACTTAGGCGCGCTCGACCTTGCCCGAACGAAGGCAACGGGAACAAACATACACGGTCTCACGAGTGCCCGCGACCACCGCTTTGACGCGACGAATGTTGGGCTTCCATGCCCGGTTTGTCTTGCGGTTGGAGTGGGACACCTGGTGACCAAACGTAACGCCCTTGTTGCAAACACTGCACTTTGCCATCTTAACACCTCCTGAAAAATGAGCACCGATAGGTGTAACTCTATCTGAATTCTATATGTTTTGATAAACAGCAAAAACGATTATAACATACCCCGCCTCAAATTGCAAGGGTTTTTTTCATGAGGCGGCAAAAATATTTATGCGCGTCAATGCCCGCATGCACAGGGACGACTATTTGCTGTCCTGCTGCCCACCGCGGGCAGCAGGACAGCAAGGGACCGCGTATCCGTGCGTTGGACGCGCCCAAGACACGGGAAATTACCGGCTTTTGTTTGGTTTGAGCAGCAGCATCAGGACAATGCCGACGCAGGCGCAGCCGGCGGCAATAAAGAACGCGGGGTACATTAGGGAGATATCCTGTGCGGCGAGGTTCTTAAAATGGCCGGCAATGTAGGACGAGGCGACCGCACCCACACCGAAGCCCAGCAGGACAAAGCCGTAGTTGGTGGCCATGTGTTTGGGGCCGAACAGGTCAGCGGTCAGGGAGGGGAAGGTGCTCAAAAAGCCGCCGTAAAAGAACCCGATGAGGGCGATGAGCGCATAAATGAAGTAGCCGTTGGCCTGGCTCACCAGCACGGAGGAGAGGGCGGAGCCCGCCAGCAAAATGATGATGGTCCGGCGACGCCCTAATTTGTCGGACATCATGCCCCAGAGCAAACGCCCCAGCGAATTGAACAGGGCGATGATCAGCACGCCGAATGTGGCGGTGGACGCCAGCCCTTTTGCCACGGCGATGGGTTTGGCAAAGCCGATCATCATCAGCCCGCCCATGCACGCCAACATCAGGGAGGCGGCTGCCAGGTAAAAGCGGCCGTCCTTCAGGATTTGGATGGGGGACATACCCTCGGCAAGCGCTGTCGGTTGGGTGGAGCTGCCTGTCTGACGCTCCTTCGGCGGGTTTTCCAAAAACAGGCCTCCCACCGTGCAGACCACCAAAAAGATCAGACTGAGGACCAGGAAGGTCTTGGGTTCTCCGGTCTCCGGGCCGCCAAAGCGTTTGATGAGTCCCTCAATAATGGGGGTGAACACCACGCCGCCAAAGCCCAGCGCCGAGACAATCAGCCCGGTGACTAGTCCTTTTTTGTGCGGGAACCATTTTTGGGAGCAGGCAATGGTGGTGGAATAGGTGAAGCCCATGCCGAACCCGCCCATGACGCCATAGCCCAGCCAGAGCAGCCAGGGAAGCTCGGGGGTGACCAGGGACGCCAAAAAGAAGCCGCCGGCCAGGATGACACCGCCGATGATCACAATGACTCTGGTGGTATACTTCACGGCTAATTTGCCCCCGATGACGCTGCCGATGGTCAGCACAAACAGAAGCAGGGAAAAGGTCAGGCCGGCGGCGGCGTTGTCGCCGCGGAAAATGCTGTTGGCAATGCCGGTCTGAAACACGCTCCAGATGTAGGCGATGCCTAAACAGAGCTGGATGGCAATGGATGCGGCGATGACTGCGATGCCTTTTGCTGATTTCATACGATTCCTCCAAAAAAATGAACTTGGACAGCTTGCCATAGCCTGTCCACGCCGTTGGTTTCTCCGTGGGGTGCCGTACGCTGAAAGCGCCATCAAAAAATGCCCCTACTACCTATGCAGTAAGGGCATTGTCTGCTGATAAGCCGCTGGTTACGCTTTAGCACACCTCACTCCTGCACCCATAGCCTCACTTGACCGTATCGTAAGTCGAAAGAAACGGTCAATCAGGTGAAGCAGTGCAAGGAAGATAGACAGCATGCGTGAGACTCCTCTATGTAAACTGAGGATATTGTAGCAGACTGTGGGGGTGGTGTCAATGATTTTCGCGGAATTTTTTTTGCGCGGGCCCTTTGGCAGGCAAGTTTCGCGTGGCGGGAGCGCGGTTGCCTCAGAAAAACTTTTAAGAGAAGCGGTTGATTTTTGACGGGGGCTGTGATACAATGGTGTCACCAAAACCAAATGGGGACGGTCTTTGCCGCCCAGCCTTTTCGGTCCATGCCCTGGTGCGGCGTGGCGGGGAGGTGCCCCTTGGGGAGGGCGGTACTCTCACGCGCCCTAATAGGAGGTAGGTATGAACATCACATTGATCGGCATGGTTCCCTCTGAAACATGGATTGCCCTGGCTTGTATCGCCCTGTTGTTGGCGGGGATTGGGGTAATTATGTACATTTTACTGCGCAAAAGTCCGACGGATGAGTCATCTGTGACACCGTCATTGGAGGGGGAGCCGGGTGAGGGCAGCCCTTCTGCCGACGCGGCGGAGGCAATTGAGCAAGCGGATGAGGCGGATGAAGCTGATGATGCCGATGAGGTCGATGAAGCCGATGAGGCCGACGATGCTGATGATGCCGATGAGGTTGACGATGCTGACGGGGCTGATGAGGCTGATGAGGACGACGAGGACGACGAAGACGACGAATAGAGCGAGCAGGGTGTGACGCGGAGGTACGCCCCGAGCGGGGTGCGCTGTTCACACTCTTTTCCTTTTTATCAATTGGGTCGCCGGCGGGGCCGCGAAGCGGCTTGCTTGACAGTGCCTCCTGCTTGTCCTGCCTGTGTGGCACTTCTTGTTCGCAGGGCGGGGTCAAAAAGCGATGTTAAGTTGTGAAAAAGAGATAAAACAGCGAATAGAACAAGCGCCTTGTAAAGCAAAGTTTGCAAGGCGCTTGTTCTATGGTTTTTACAGGGACGCTTCGTCGGGCAGACTGCCGGACTTGAGCGCTTTGGCCAGGGTGCGGTTGCCGTAGCAGTCCTCGGTTGAAACTTCTCGGATGAGTGAGAGAAAAGGCGGGAGGTCAAAGGGCTCCTGCTCGTGCGAGAGTTCGATTTCGAGCAGTGCCGTGTTTTTGAAAAAGGGAAAGAGGTCCACTTCAAGCAGATGGCCGCGGTAGGGGAAGGTGTACCGGGTTTTAGGGAGGGGTGCCATGGCAGGGTCTGCCTTGGCGAGGAGGGCGGTGTAGCGTTCCTTGGTGATTTCCCGTTCTTCCTCTGTACGGGTGAGCGGGGACAGGCGGGTTTTGTAGGTCTCGGTATAGACCACCCGGCCGCGTTCATCGCAGCTCATACGCACCCGCGCCGAGCGGTTCTGCTCGTCGATGAGGTAGGTTTGCAAAATATCATAGACGCGCACCCCTGCCTGTGCGGACAGGGTGGCGATTTTCGGCTTTTTGATCAGGAATTTTCGCTCGATCTCAAGCGGCAGACCGTTGATTTCTTCGTTCATGTTGTTTTCCTTGGGGGATGGGGTTGTCTATGTACGCTCAAGTGCTTTACTTGACATGCACCGGAAAGGGGTTCTTGCAGCGGGGGCAGGTGATGGTGTGGTCGCCGGGCTGTCGGGGCAGGCGAAGGGTGGCCCGACAATAGGGGCATTTTTTGTATACATGGGTTTTGCGGTCCCGTAAACGATTTTTTTGCAGGCGCAGAAAAGCAAAGAAGCGGCGCCAGGTTTGCAAAAACAGCGTGTTTTCGCGCTGGCGCGCCCCTTTATTTTTGGACAGCAGGCGATAGCCGGCAAAAAAGGCGACGGCAAGGGTCAGTACGGCAAAGCAAAGAATCGGCAGGATGTGTCGGGAGAGGCCGGTGATGATGACCAGCAGCACACAGACCCCTAACAGAAAATAATAGAATTGGTCAAAGCCATACCGTCCCTCAAAAAAGCGGTGCAGCCGCTCGCTGAACTTGCCCATGTCAATCCCTCCGTCAAAATGTTACAGGGGTGCGCTCGCCCTTATCATACACCCTTATCCTTTTATTGTCAAGAGTTATGTCAGGAGTAGGCATTTGACGGGGGC